>Ga0209700_101034_pt1 | contig 56416 bp, 33 predicted proteins | sample SiratroredBW_FD_187528 | JGI IMG/M metagenome (GOLD analysis project Ga0209700, IMG submission 187528) | Root nodule microbial communities of legume samples collected from California, USA - Siratro red BW (SPAdes) (version 2) | ecosystem: Host-associated > Plants > Roots > Nodule | place: USA...
GTGCTAACACCTTCCCCACACGTAACCGACTCCCGAACTCTAAATCCGGTTTGCAAACTTGCCTTATCTTGTTTTTGGTTTTCCATAATTTTTCCTAATAAACTATGGTGGCGACTCCTCTGTTTTTTTTTAAGATATAAAACGGTTTTTGTTCGCCGTCTCCGTCGTGTCCCTGGTTGCGACAATTCTTTAAGTAGTAACGGGAGAATTATAAGAATCTCGAAAAAAATTCACTATAAAGATTTATACTTTACGTCTTAAAAAAATTGAACAATCGTGCGAATCAAAGAATAAAAAAGGATATTATGTAAAAGCAATATGGATTGACGTGAAAAATTAATTAACAATTCGGGACAAGGAGTTTGATAAGACAAAAACTATCAAAATGTGAAAAGATAAGAAACTAAAAGTGGAACTCACAATGATAATGGATCATTGTAAAAAGATGAAATGTTGGGTGATGATGAAGCATTTTATGGTGGGAAGATATGCATGGATTTTAAAGAAGTATGATCTTGGTAGCAAGAAGAATATGAGAAACGAAAAGAGAATGAGTTTATGAGACATTGAGTCAAAACTTAAAAAATAGGAGTACTTAAAAGTTTGAGTTTGCAAATGATATGAGAATTATGTTCTCTTATCTATTAGGGTATCCTCCAACAAGTGAGATTCACAAAAAATGTTAGACGAATTACTCAAGCTTTTGAGCTCTATTGGAAAACCTTAAGGAAAAATTGGATGCTTTAAGAAAAATAAGAGAAAAAATCTTTAATTAAAAAAGATTTATCTTTTAAACTTTAAAACTTTATTATATCAACTCTACATATTTTGGTTAATTATCATAATTGAATTCAAATTCCCTTTAAAAGATTTTATTATTCTTTACTTTCGTGTCCTTGATTGTAATAACAATTAAATATAATTATAAACTTCTTATCAAGAAAAACACCTTGAAACTCCTTCTCAATGAAAAAAGTGTAAAATAATAACTATTTTAAAATATTTTATTTCATTTAAGATGTGTTTGTGATATGATATTCAGGGATGAATATAATTTAGGATTTTCTTTTCTACTAGCTCTCTATTTTTCTTTTTCTCCATCTCTCTTTCTCTTTCTCTCATCACAACAATAACATGTTATTTTCAATACTCATCAAACATTCTCTCTTTATCTTTATATTTGTGCTCTTTCTTTTCCTTCCTTCTTCTTTCTTCAAAGTTATTTGTGAAACAAAACCATCAATAAACAATTTGTGACCTGCATTGAATTGAGGAGTAACTTTAGCATCAGTACCTGCCATAAATAAAAAGAAAATAATTTAAAAGTAAAAATAAACATCATTGAATATCAAGAGTTGAAGCTCTGATACCAACTGATGCGAAATATGGGGGCAGGACTGTTTTTGATATTCAGTTTGATAAAAGGAAAGTTTGGGAAAGGATATTGACGCCACACTCAAGAAAGATGAGAAGGTAAGTGATAAGTCATGGGGTTGATCGCCACAGGATACCCTGATAAGATCAGATTTGGGTTCTTCTGAATCAGAACACCATAAATTCTCAAAGAGAAAAACTCAATTCTATTCCAAAATTCATCTGTCCATTACATTTATGAGTACACCATTTTATAAGCCAAATTACTTAAAACTTGTAGAGCTTACTTCTAGACATTTCTCAAGATTAATTACCAACTAGTAATTAATATTCATTAATATTGTCTTTAATTCCCATTGAATGTATCATTATTGAGAATATGAATGATTTATCTTCCAATTCAATTACTCAATTAGAATACATAATAAAAATTACAATATTTATTCCTTGAAGATCATATCATTCCCTTATTGATTAGAAAAGAAAATTTTAAATTATATTCATCCCCTGAATATCATATCATTCCCTCCTTATTGTATTTAAGATACCACTTGTTGTGACTGTTGGGAGAATCCGAGGGGGCATAACCGGAGATATCTCACAAGAAGGAGAAATGGGTCAAACATACATAAGGGAATGACACCACCTTTAACCCAAAACCTTAAGGCAGTAGGTTTATGGGTTTTCTTTCTTATATATTGCTTAACTTTCTCATTTTTACTCAATGTGGGACTTAGACTCGCACTTGGATTCCTAACAATCTCCCTCTCAAGTGAGAGTCCCCATCATATGAGCCAGTCACCATCAGGTCGGTGCGAACCTTCGGCTCTGATACCACTTTTTGTATTTATGATGCCACTTGTTGTGGTTGTTGGGAGAATCCGAGGGGGCATAACCGGGAAGATCTCGCAAGAAGGAGAAATGGGCCAAACATACATAGGGGAATGAGACCACCTTTAACCCAAAACCTTAAGGCAGTACGTTTATGGGTCTTCTTTCTTATATATTGCTTAACTTTATCATTTTTATTCAAGTGGGAGTCCCCATCATATGAGCCGGTCACCATCAGGTCGGTGCGAACCATTGACTCTTAGTCCCTCTTCTACAGTCCCCATCATATGAGCCGGTCACCATCAGGTCGATACGAACCTTCAGCTTTGATACCACTTGTTGTGGTTGTTGGGAGAATCCATTGTATGAGCCGGTCACCATCAGGTCGGTGAGAACCTTCGGCTCTGATACCACTTGTTGTATTTATGAATACCACTTGTTGTGGTTGTTGGGAGAATCTGAGGGGCATAACCATGGAAATCTCACAAGAAGGAGAAATGGGCCAAACATACATAAGGGAATGACACCACCTTTAACCCAAAACATTAAGGCAGTAGGTTTATAGGTCTTCTTTCTTATATATTGCTTAACTTTCTCATTTTTATTCAATGTGGGACTTAGACTCACACTTGGATTCTTGACAATCTCCCCCTAAAGTGAGAGTCCCCATTATATGAGTTGGTCACCATCAGGTCGGTGCGAACCATTGGCTCTTAGACCCACTTCTACACTTCCCATCGTATGAGTCGGTCACCATCATGTCGATGCGAACCTTCGGCTCTGATACCGCTTTTTGTATTTATGATGCCACTTGTTGTGGTTGTTGGGAGAATCCGAGGGGGCATAACCGGGGAGATCTCTCAAGAAGGAGAAATGGGCCAAACATACATAAGGGAATGACACCACCTTTAACCCAAAACCTTAAGGAAGTAGGTTTATGGGTCTTTTTTCTTATATATTGCTTAACTTTCTCATTTTTATTCAATTGGAACTTAGAATTACACTTGGATTCCTAACAATCTCCCCCTCAAGTGAGAGTCTTCGTCATATGAGCCCGTCACCATCAGGTTGGTGCGAACCATCGGCTCTTAATACCTCTTCTACATTCTCTATCGGCTCTGATACCACTTGTTGTGGTTGTTGGGAGAATCCATTGTATGAGCCGGTCACCATTAGGTCGGTGCGAACCTTCGGCTCTGATACCACTTGTTGTATTTATGAATACCACTTGTTGTGGTTGTTTGGAGAATCCGAGAGGGCATAACCGGGGAAATCTCACAAGAAGGAGAAATGGGCCAAACATACATAAGGGAATGACACCACCTTTAACCCAAAACCTTAAGGCAGTAGGTTTATGGGTCTTCTTTCTTATATATTGCTTAACTTTCTCATTTTTATTCAATGTGGGACTTAGACTCACACTTGGATTCCTAACAATCTCCCCCTAAAGTGAGAATCCCTATCATATGAGCCGGTCACCATCAGGTCGGTGCGAACCATTGGCTTTTAGTCCCTCTTCTACACTCCCTATCGACTCTGATACCACTTGTTGTGGTTGTTGGGAGAATCCGAGGGTGCATAACTGGGAAAATCTCACAAGAAGGAGAAATAGGTCAAACGTACATAAGGGAATGACACCACTTTTAACCGAAAACCTTAAGGTAGTTGGTTTATGGGTCTTCTTTCTTATATATTGCTTAACTTTCTCTTTTTTATTCAATGTGGGACTTAAACTCGCGGTTGGATTCCTAAAATCTCCCCCTCATCTTCAAGGACATTATCAAGAGCCGAAGCTCTGATACCAACTGATGCGAAAATATAGGGGGCATGACCGTTTTTGATATTCAATTTGATTAAATGACAGTTTGGGAAAGGATATTGACGCCACACTCAAGAAAGATGAAAAGGTGAGTGATAAGTTATGGGGTTGATCGCCACAAGATACCCTGATAAAATTAGATTTGGGTTCTTCTGAATCATAACACCATAAATTCTCAAAGAGAAAAACTCAATTCTATTCCAAAATTCATCTGTCCATTACAGTTTTTAGTACACCATTTTATACGTCGAATTATTTAAAACTTCTAGACCTTCTAGACTTCTAGACTTCTAGACATTTCTGAATATTAATTACCAACTAGTAATTAATCTCCATTAATATTGTCTTTAATTCCCATTGAATGTATCATTATTGAGAATATAAATGATTTATCTTCCCACTCAATTACTCAATTGAAATACATAATAAAAATTATAATATTTATTCATTCACTCCTTGATTAGAAAAGAAAATCCTAAATTATATTCATCTCCTGAATATCATATATCACTTTGGATTTGATAATAGATTTTAGATAGTAGAAAAGAATGGATTTGAGTGAAAAATATATGTGTTTGGATTATGGGAAAGATAGTAACAAATGAAGAGAAAGTTTATAAAGATTTGTGAATAGTGTGAAGGATGTAATTGATAAAATATTTTTTTATAATTTTATTATTTTATAATTTCATTATTATAATTATTATTTTATAATTTCATTATTATAATTATTATTTTATAATTTCATTATTATAATTATTATTCATAATTTTATTATTATAATTATTATTTATAATTTCATTATTATTTTAATTATTAATATTATTATTATTTTATTTTCATCATTTTATAAATTTACTATTAATATTTTTTATTTTTATTTTTATTAACACTTTTACTATCATTTTATACTTTTATTATATTTATTATTATTTTGATTATTAGTTATTATTATGTTATATTACATAATATATTATATTTAATTTATTATAATATAAATATAAATATTTATAAATTAATAATAAAAATTAATATATACAAAAATGAAAGTGAGAAACTTCCCTCGTAAATCTTGACGTGAATGTCAAGATAGAATAATTTTACATTTTTGCCTCATTTCATGTTTTTTTATTAATATTTTATTTATTGAATTACGTGCTTTAATCCCAATTTGACACCTTCAATCTTTCTTCATAAACCAACTCCTCTAACCAAACACAACTTTAAAAAATACTTCTCATTTGTATATAATTATTAATTATCAATAAAGGAAACTTAATGGAATAGTGTTATCGCCTCGTTTAGTCGATTGCCATAAATAAATAAGTACATTACGATTTATTTTTGTAATAGTTAAAACTGGAAAAAAAATATAAAAGAATAATCTTATAAAATATAAATATAGTTATATTATTTTCTTTCTTAAGTGTATTTTTTTCATTATTACGATCATTGATGATTTTGAGTATGCAAAACCTATTGATATAATGAATATTTTAATTATAATTAATAATTTTTGTATATGATAAAAATGGAATATTGAAAATTTAAGAAAAGAATATAAAATTTGCTATTACAGTTTGAAAAGAAAAAATCATACAAAAATATTAAAAAGGAAATATTTCTTTAAACGAAATTTAGATCTTACAGATGATTATATGTAGAAATAGTTGTAGCACTTTATGACTGTTCTCAGTTTATCTTTTATAATTAATATAATTTTTTAAATATTTTTGAACTTTTAAATAATTAAAATAAAATAAATATGTGTGTTTGGATTATAGAAAAGATAATGACAATTGAAGAGAAAATTTATGAAGATATATAAGTGATGTGATTGATTTAATTGATAAAATAATTTTTTATAACTTTATTATTTTATAATTTTATTATTATACCTATTGTTTATAATTTTATTATTAGTTTAGTTATTAATATTATTAGTATTTAATTTTTATCATTTTATAAATTTGTTATTAATATTTTTTATTTTTATTAATACTTTTTATTATTGTTTTATACTTTTGTTATATTTATTATTATTTTCATTATTATTTTATTATATTAAATTATTAATTATATTTAATTTATTATTATATAAATATAAATATTTATAAGTTAATAATAAAAATTAATATATACAAAAATGAAAGTGAGAAAATTTTCTCGCAAATCTTCGCAAGAATATCAAGATAGAACAATTTTACACTTTTACCTCGTTTCATGTTTTTTTTATTGATATTTTATATTAATCTTTCATCGTAATTCGATACCTTCAATCTTTCTTGTAAACCAACTCCCCGAACCAAACACAACTCAACTTTAAAACTTTAAAGAAAACTTCTCATGATTCGTGTCTCTTAAAACTTTTGTTCCTAAGGATTTTTGAATTCTTTGTACGTTCTATGTTAAAACATAAATAAATTAATTTTATAATGTGACTTATGTGAAATATAATTATTTATTTGAACGTGATTTAATAAAAATAAAAAAAGAACTTATTGTTAAATATAGGAGGTTATTTATTTTATAAACTATTGATGGTAACCAACTTTATGAAAGTTGGCGAAAGAAAGTAAGATTAGGATTTGTCTTTGTAATGAAGCTTCTCTACAATTGACCATCAAGAAAGAGTGTGGGATGGGGATTAGGATTTGTCTTTGTAATGAAGGTTTTCTATAATTGACCATTAAAAAAGAGTGTGAGATGAGGAAGTAAATGATTACAAGAGATAGATTGGAAATTCCACATTAAAGAATTTATTTTTGTTAAGTTTTTCATGGATTAAGGTAATTATCTTTCACTATCCTATTTTATGTCACAATCATAAATTATAAGATCCATGTTCAAAATTTATGATTGAACTTGTATCAGGGTTTGATTGTTCCAATTTGTGCTTATCCATCCATTATATTTTCCCTAATTTTGATGAACCCTAATTTTAAAATTGAGAATATGGAAATGGTAGAATTTTGGTAATTAAATTACCGTGAAATTTTATGGATTGATTATATTCTTTTTTCGTCTCATTATGAAATTGATTTCAAGTTGAAATCATCCATTCATGTTATTATGAATAATTGATGAATAATTGAAAATGTAGATATGAGTGAACAAGTTTTACAAAGTATGTTGATTGGTTTCATAATATGGAAGGAGCCAAGAATAGAAAAAACTACAATTTGTAGGAAAATGATTGAAAAGGGTTTATGAGCCTGTACATCTAAAAGAATTTAAATGTTTTTTTTTAATTTAAGATTTGGTTTAATGGATATTAAAGAGAATTAATTTGTGCATTAATTATTGATTTCAAATTAATAAAATTAAGAGATTTTGGTCTTAATTATTTGATTTTCCACCACTTTATATATATATATATATATATATATATATATTTGTATGTATATTGCTCATGAATTATTCATTTAATTATTCATCAATATGTGATGTATTGTATTGAATGAATATTAAAGTTTATGAATATGTATGTGTTGGTATTGATTTTTAAGTTTATATAAATGTATGATGTATGATCAATGCTGTGGAATGGTGATCAAGATATAAGGGAAAGGAGATACTAGTGTTGAGATTGTTTAGTATGTGTATTTTCTAAGGATATGATCAATAAGAAGATATTGAGACTATATTGGAATCACGTGATGGAGGTCCAAACTCAAGAAGGTATTGAGACTCTATTGGAATCACGTGATGGAGGTCCAAACTCAATGATTATGGTTTGAAATATAACTTATTAGAAAAGATCATACTGGTTAACTTTGTCATACAATGGATTAATAGATTCATATGATTGAGGGGTGGTGTTTGAATTCATAGTTGTTGATTTCCTATGATTGTGGGATGGTGTGGAATTCACACCTGAAATTGTATGAACAGGTACAAATTTATGGGTCTATTTAATGCATAAGTCTTTTAGAATTATAATGAACCTCTTTGTATATAAGTTAGTATATTTCCATTATGAGAAGTTGATTATTATGAATTTCTTGTAGATAGTTGATGAATGCAGTATGGTTATGTTTCTCGCTTGTTTGAAATAAAAACTTAAATTCATGATATTATCTTTTAAACAAAAATCTATAGGTTAACTTGTTTTTTGTGCTGTAGTTGTTTTCTTATATGTGATGATGATGTGTTACACGAGAGAAATATATGTATAATATAGTTTGTATGGAGGTAAATTTTAGAGATACTACACTCATTGTAAAATTATATTAAGAAAAATGATACTATAGTAATACACAAAGAAAATATGTTAATAATTGAATGACATATAGTCACCATGACTCTTATTATTATATATCTTTTAGGTTTGATTAATGATGGAACAATTTGTTCAAGATATTTTAATGTACATTATGATTTATTTCATGTAATTATTAGATCATGGAGTTTTATATCACATTAGTAAGAAGAATGTTAGAAAAATAAATAAATAAATAAATAAAAATAATTTGACTTGTGTAAAAATATTATTATCAATTTGAATGTTATCTAATAAAAGAAAAGGATTTATTGGTTAATATGAGACATTACCTTTTAAAACTCAATAACCAACTTGATAGATATCGATTAAAATTAAGAAAATAAAAAACCTTAGAAGATATTATGATCATACTAAATAGAAAGTTGTGTGAGAAGGGTAAAGAGAGAACAACAAGAGAACAAATAGAAAGAATAAAATTTGATTCCAATCTTCTTCTTCTTCTCTTTTCGATTTACAACGCCAATTCTTATAGCCAATTCCAATTTATAAGAATTAACAACTAAACGGGAGATTGTCTACCCTAATAAAATTATTCACCAAAGGAAGGACAAAAAAAAAATAATATGATATGTTACATAACAAATTAAATGTGTTTTAATAATTTAAAATGAGATCATATAATAGGATGGAATGAGTATTGAGATGGAATGGTACAAACATATTCATTTCATTTTACTCTTTGAAAAAGTTTACATATTCATTTGCTCCCAATACTGGATTTAAAAAATCGGATATTATCCATACTTATACTAGTTCGTAGTCAATACGAGAATTCTTCCTCAAGATGAAAATGAATTCAGACAATAACAAATTCCTTTACATTCCTAATTCCAATTAGATTAAATTATTATTGAATTTGATAAATTAAATATAATTTAATTTATTTAAAAAATAAAAGGTTAAATATAAGTTAATTAACTATAATAATATATAATTAAACTATTTTTAATTAGATAAAATAATATTTTATATATGACTTCATCAAGTTTCACTATTAAAACTAATTCGATCCAAAAGATAATTAATTAATCTATTTTTTAAATTAGATTTGATTAGATGATATAACTAGTTACATATATTATTCCATTCACATTATTTATTAATAAGATAATTACTTAAATATTACTATATCATTTTAAACTGGATTTTGATATACTAGATCATTAATTGAATACCATTTAATTAATTTTTGTTTTCATATTTATTTAAATTAATTTGATTAGATAAAATGCTTGTTTAAATACGATTTAACTAATTATTATAATATCTAGTTAAATTAGATTAGATGTGATGAATGGTTTAATAGATTTAGTTTACTATCATCATATCTAATTAAAATGGATTTAAATATTTAAGATAAGTAATTAAATATATTTAAATTGAGATATAGCTATAATATTTTACTATCTTTGAAATATATTATTAGTATTATTATTATTTAAATAATGATATATCATACGTAAATATGTGTTATTTTTATGTTAATATCAATAATACATCTTGTTTTGATATTGAAATTCATAAATCAATTTATCTTATTTATTAAACCGATTTTTAAAGATAATTAAAATATTAAGGATAACGTTGATTTTTTTCTTCTTCTATATAATAGCACGTGTATGTAACATAATTATAACTTTAATTTTATTCATACTTTCTTTATTCATTCTTTAAGTAATTATTAAAATAATTATTAAAATAAAAATAATTAATAGTAATATGAATTTTGTTCCAGTCTTATTATATTGATTTCAAGTTTTATTGTATTTGTTCTAAATAATTTCTAACGTTTTAGATTATAACTTTTTTTTATATATTTAATTTCTCATTCTTTTCAACAATTGGAGAATAAGAACGTTGGAGATTCCACGTCTACTAGAAATGAGGCCTTTGAATAATTTATAAGTTAGTGCAAACCTCACTTAACAAGCCGGTTTTGTAAGGTTAAGCTAAGATTAAAGTCCACTTCTTGATATGGTATCAGAGTCTATCCTGGCAAGATTGTTGGGCCTATCGAGTCACATGCTATCGGGCCGCTATCAGACCACTCTTGCATATAAGTTTCACGCTTGAGTTGAGGATTCTTGACGTGAGGGGTGTTAGAGATCTCACATCGATTAGAGATGAGACATCTTAATAGTTTATAAATGGATGCAAACCTCAACTTATAAACCGATTTTGTAAGGTTGAGTTAGGCTTAAAGTCCACTTGTAATAAAGAATAATTTAAAAATAAATTATTAAAAAGATTTATTATTAGCACGCCCTCAAAGGTGTGAAAGTAATGTAAATTGAAAAATATAAAGAAATGTCATGCAAGAACATGAGTTAAGTAAAAAAAATATAAGTCTAATATCATATTATATATACAAAAAAAAGTAAGAAAAGAATACACATAGGGGCAAGAGAAAAGAGAAGAAACTAAAAATGAAATACAAAGAAGAAAATTGAAGAAGCACTTATCTCATGAAGAACCTAAGCTCCGATGCCAAATGATGTAATTCTAGCTTCAATTACATGCTTCAATGTGCTTCTTCTTGAAGGATTGTTATTGTGGACGTGATTTGAGATAGATGCAGTTGAAGAATTATTGTTTGGACATGTGAGATAGATTTAGAAGTAAATTTTCCAAAGTGAGTTTAGGCGAACACTTAGAAGGAAGTCTAGAAAAGGTCTTGTGTAAGACTCATCTAGAAAGAACCTTGACAAGTGTAAAAGTGCTGAAAATATTTTAACAAAAATTCAATAAATTCATCAAAGTTATTTTACAAGAGGAGAGCACCTCTATTTATAGGAAAGAATTAAGACTAACCCTAACCTTAATCCTAGCTTGTATGACAAGCTTTTTAAAAATTCTCAAATTAGAGAAAGACATATATCAAGCCATGAATGGAGAGGATCCTCTCTATTGGGAAGGTGACATGAAGAAAGGAACATGGAAAGCATGTGTAGATGCCACCTAAGCCCTAAGTCATACCCTAAGAGCTAACTCTCTCCCCCTCTTTCTCTTAGGGTTAGGGTTTGGCTCAAATACAAGCTCCAAATAGTGAAGACAACCTATTCTACTCTTTAGCCTAAATAAAAGGTTGAAAATTTAAATTCCTATACTACCTAGGCCTAAAATACAAGGTTTAAAATCCTATTTTACTTGGCCCAAAATACAAGACCCTAAATAAATTCTACACAATATTATACAATTTTTACAAGAGGTCTTGTAATCTTGAAGCTCCAAAGTTTCTAGAGTGATCTTTTTCAATTTTAAACTTAGGCCCAAAAATTTATTTTGAAGCCTAAACAAGCCCAATTAGGCCCAATCTTCTTATAAGCTCCTGATCAAAGCTCTAGCTAAGTGACCTCTTTATTTTTGTTTGTAGTCTTAGATATAGGATTGCATCAGTGTTACTTATTGAAAGATTTGATTTTAGTATGTATAATTTCAATTTAGTTGATTTTGCACATGCTTAATTGGTTAGACGATTCATCCTTTGGGTAGTACTAACAAGATTGGTGTGACTATGTAGTATCAAAATTGATTTTTATATCTAATTCGAAAAAGATGTTAGAAGCATTAGAAGACAGGACAATTGACAGTGATGCAACTTCCCTAAAGAGAAGGGGAGCAAAATCGATTTTTAAAATTAGTGAAGTTAAAAGATTACTTCCTATTTAAATAGAGCCATTCAGTTTCATCAAAAGTGAACTCAAAATATCAATCCTTTCTCTCTCCCCTCTCTATGCTTTTGTAAAAGGTTTCATGGCATCAAGGAAGTAGAAATAAACACCTAAAGTAAAGCATGTTGCTCTGGAAGGTAACAACGAATTCAGACGAGAGCAGCATAACCCATGGTTTGAGAAGCACCATGTCAACAACTACTCCAACATAATAAAGCCTCAACTTAACTATCTCTTTAGACATTTTTTGTTAGAAAAAATAGGTAGTCTTGGAATCAAAGGGCTTAAAGTGTCCTTTGAAGAAGAACACTTACCAAAAGTGCATGCTCTAAACATTTATGTCAATAGAGGGCCTCACTTTAGAGTGTATCCATCTTGACCAACCATATCTCTACAACACATGCTATTCAATGTTAGACCGAACAATATTTCTAGAATGGATAGATCTATGGGAAGATCAAACAACCCTATCAACAAATCTTCAATTTCAAGCTTTTCTAAGTCTGTATGCGATAATAACCACATCTCACTCATTGTAGCTTATCACTCCATAGGTCAAGCAGACAAAGTATCAATCTGTCATTTGAATTGTTCTCATTAACACTTGGAATCTATCTGTCAGCGAAGATTTTGAAGAATAGGAAGACTATGAAGACATTTGCACCCTACAAATACACATAATTTGTATAAAGAAGCACTTAAAAGACAACGAGTCTTGCAAAAAGCCCAACATCTTCTGAAAAGAAAATGCTTTGCTTTTGGCTCAATGCATTGCTATACTACTCTTGCAACCTACTACTTGTTCATTGTAGACAACCCTCAATCGCGAATACCCTTTCATCTCTACAAGGGTAAAAATATTATTTAAGCTGAAGACGATAAGTTCAATTGTTTACTGAAGGACTCTACAAGTTGAGAACCACTATTTCAATTGGCATCCTATATGGAGAAAGACCATGAGCTTTGAACATCCCATGACTTGTCTCTATTTCATAGACTCAAGTTCTATGCGGACTATATAAGTGGTCTTGAAAAGATTTCACAAGGTTAAGGGGAGCTTTCTGCAAAGAAGAATAATTTGATGCTCAGGGGAGTAGAGGAAGCAACTATCATTGATGAACTGCATAAATTGGTAAAAAATTTCAACACAAGGGAGCATCCAACATTAATGAATTGCAAACATTTACTAGTTTCGCAACTCAAGGTTGATGAAAAAGATGCCAACCAATGAGTCATCTCAAGATTTTCATTCATATGTTTAAAATTGTGATATATATCAAAATGACATGATCTAAACGATGAAAAGACTTTTTTAAAAATTCTCTGTAAAAATCTTATTAGAAAACTTGATCCACTACTTTGTCTTTATGAAAATTCATGTTCAATCTTTACTATTTTAAGCATCATAAAAAGGGGGAAAAGTGCTAGGAAAAAATTGTAAATATTCTTTAGATTCTAATTAAGTGTTTAATCCATAAAAGCATGAAACATGATGAAGTTGTGTTTGACAGACACCATATAAAAGAGTAAATCATGGAACATGCAAGTGCTTTGTTTAACAGAGAATAAAACACCATGCAAATTTTCTACTTCATTTAATAAGTGTTGATGATGATCAGATAATAAGTGTAAAGAGATTTTAAGCTAACATTAACATAAAAAATATTCTTGACGCTTAATTCTATGTTATAAGGAATGTCTTCACCATCTGTCGCCAAGATGATTCATGCCAAATTAGAGTCTACTTCAAAGATTTTTTAGAATACGAGCTAAAATATGCATTGTTTATCAACCATCCTAACACAAATATATGTCAACTCTGACCCAATTATTTGTCTCATATAATATACATTTTTATCCTATCTTGTATGAGAAAGATAAAAAAAAGTTAATGTTGTCTAAAGAGAATTTAGTATTTCTTAACAATCAAGATAGAAAAAAGATGAAGATATCATTGTCAGAAGAAGAATGATAACAATTACGTTGTTCTCCATTTAATAATGTAATATTCATTCCCAATTATTATATGATACCAATTATTAGATAATTAAATTACTCTCATGTGTAATTTCCTTTAGTCCAACATGTGTAATTATCTGATACTAATAGACATCTATTTGTTTTTATGTCTATTCTTTAACAATAAGGGTTCATGAATTTACCATGATCGAAGTAATTCAAAGAATCTTTTACAAACAATTGATATTTTTTCTTTTTTACTTCTCTTTGATAGCTTTCACGATAACATGAAATTGTTTTTAAGTATTTTCTTTTCCAGAAAAGAAGAATATAACCCTCTATCATCAAAACAAGATAATTTTTTTTATCATGTACTAACTTGCTCAGCATTTAAGTCTCTTATTTAAATAATTTAAAATTTGAATTATTCATTAAAAGACTATTACATTTTAATGATATGAAAAGAGAACAAATTAATCTTTATATTTTTAAAATAATTCTCATGACTTTAAAATATTTATAATTTAATAATCATCTTCTTACATAGTAGATTACATGAGTCCTTAAATTGAAATAATTTAACCATATTATACCACATCGTCCTGCCACTTCACAATTTGAAAGCCACCTGCGCAGTGAATTACAGCGAAGAATTCAGCAATTTGCAACACATGCTTTCATTTTGTTGCCAGCAAGGTGTTTGCATAATTACAAAGTGCTACAACGCCTCAAATTTGAACACTCAATTCCCTTTTATTAAAGCCAAATTGCACCGAACAAAAATTCCATTTCCACTGGAATTCTTCCTCAGCTGCTTCACAATCTTCAAATTCGATTGCACCATTTCAGTCAAAGAATGCTCAGGTTGATTTCCTTCACTGTTAGGTTCCTCCGAAGGATTTGATCAAAGAACCGCAAACAAAATCACAAACTCAAATATGAGAATACACCAAAATCAAACCTTCAACTATGTGCGCTTACATATTGACACTGAATCAACCCCCAATGAATCAAACTTCCTTCACCGATTGACTCCAAAAAGAATTTCAAATTGGCATTTTAGAGCCTTGAGGAAAATTTCCATAAAGGTTATCAAAATGTTGATTCTATCCTTTTCGGCAATTCACGAATGATTAAGAACATAAAAAATCAAAAGATAAAAATGTTAAAATAATAAATTATTGATGGATCTTAAAAGATTCGTGATCTTAAATTAATAACTTAAATATAAAAACCACCAAAAGTTGAATTTCAGAATTTAGAGAAAATTTCTCTCGCAAATAGTAAGTTTCAATTCATAGAATGAGACTACACTGATCTCAAAGTAAAGGTGTAAAAATATAAAATATATTTATTAATCAAGGATATACTCTAACGCAAAACAAACACGAATTCTAAAGCAAAAATATAAAATTTATATTGTAACTTCAATTTTTTTTCTTAATCTATATATAGTAATACATTTTGTGATTATAATGAGCCCAAAACTAATCAACAAAGGAAATGTGATCAATTTAGTTGAATTGAGCACCAAGCATTTATTTATTATAGATTACAAGTCTTTAATATGTTGTAAATTATTACATGTGCTAGTGGACCACACTCGGTATTTTACATATGGTTCACTATTCACATTATTGTTCCTATAAACTTATTTAGATGACCACCACACTTAGAAAAGTATACGTTTGTCCATGTTTTAATAACTTCAATTAGGATGCTCCATTCTCGTGGCATCTCTGTTAGACTTCCCTTCAAGTTTCCGAGCAAAAAATTCTTTAAAATACTGATCCACTCTAATTCTTTTGAACTGTGGTGGTGTTTCATCAGTGATAAAGCGTGGCCAAGGACCTATGACAGCGTCTTCTTTAGGGCTATAGAATGTTGCAACTGAAAGTCTTTCCTTCTCAGGGTTCACTGTTGCTCGATGCTCAATACTTCGATATGTTCCGTTGGTAATAATCTGTACCATGTAAAACATGCAAAATTGAAAGTGAATCAAATTAGAATAGGCAACATAGAAAAACAAAAACAATCATTTCAATGATTTTATAAGTGAAATTTTCTGTAGTCTTTGACTTTCAATTTAGTGTGTGTAGATGTTCGGTTATTACCTAATACAATTAGTAATAATTTTATTTAATATGCAAAAAATAACCCGTCAATGTCTTGTTGGAATTTGGAAATAGAAAATGGCAAATGATTTCATTTCCAGAGGATGATTATATATATATATATGGCTTAAACAGGGGCAGGAGTGTTGAATCTGTTATGGACCATTAAGAAAGGAATTTCTGATGATATTTGAACTTGCCGTTCTTGTGTTTATCACGAGATATATATTATTATTAAAAGCTAAATGGTTTAGAAAAATTAAAAATATAAATACGCATAATAATTTCAAAAAATACATTGGACTTAATGGATTTTAAACTGTCGAGTAGGTAAGTTTTGTTTTTTTTTGCTATTATTCAAAACCGTTGATAATCTTTAAACTTAAAAAAAAAAAGGGACGTTTTTAGTAAATAAAAGTCCAAAAATTAATATTTTATAAAACTAATAAATGGATGAGATTTTTTTTTTTCAAAAATTAAGAAAGAAAAAACCTAAATAGCTAAACTTAAAATCAGAATAAATATGGTTACTATTTGGTTACCTCCAAGATGTCCCCAACGTTAACAATGAAGGCATTAGGCAGGGGCTTAACCGGAACCCACATTCCATCTTTCCTTATCTGCAGTCCTTCTGGTTCATTGATTTGCAAGAGGATGGTGAGAGCTTCTGGATCTGAATGATTGGTGATTCCAATCACTTTTTTTGGTTCAGGACATGGAGGGTAATAATTCATTCTCATCATTTGTATCCCATCTTCAAACAATTCCCTTATTTCCTTTTCTTCTATCTCCAATGCTTTTCCCAAATGCCCAAGAATATCCATAGCTAGATCTTTCACTTTTTGTGAGTAAAGTTCTAGAGTGTCTCTGCATCATGACAAAACCAATTAATTAATGGAAATATAATGAAGAAAGCTCTTTGAGCATGAATAATGTGCAGATATGATGAATGATTTATGTGGCCATATATAGAAATAGAACCTGAAAGGAAGAGGGAGTTGTGGAAATAAGTGGGGCATTCTGGAGCGCTTTGGAAGAGTGATCATGTAGAACATATCAGCCCAATCAAGCTTTTGATCTTCACTCAAAACAAATGCTTGTCCGAAACCCTCCATGTGCTGTGGAGTTTGCCAAAATTTTTTCTTCTCTGACATTGGAAGATTGAAGAAGTCTTCCATCTCCACCTTCACTTTGTCCAGCAACGATGAGCTTATTCCATGGTTTATCAGCTGTGAAAACCAATGTTGAAATTAGTATTTTTAGTTCATAACAAATTTACTTATTTCTTTATCTATTCATATATTTCAATTCTCTTGTCCATTCTCTAAAGAACAAGGATAGGGTGATGTCATTCTTTGTTTCTTGGTACATGGGTTTATGTGTAACTCAATTTCACAAAATATAATAAAATAAGTATGAAAATGAAAAATTACATAATCTAAAAATAATCACATAATACAATTTAAGATATTAAAGAAGAAAATGAGGAAATAAAAGAGACCTGGAAGAATCCCCATTCCTTGCAAGCAAGGTGAAGCTTATCCAATTCTGAACTCCCATACTCTTGAGAAAGCAATCTCTGCATGTCAATAACTGGAATCTGAATGGTAGCATTAGGTTCTTGAGAGATGAGCACCGTTGGTTCTTCATGTTGAGGCTGAACGTATCGTTGTGGAACGGTATCCAAATTCTTCTCAGCCAACTCTTGAACTGATGGTACCAAAATTGAAGTCCCTGATACGTTGGAGAACCCTTCCATGATCTTAATTTGCCTGAACAACACCTTCAGTCGATAACTTCGAACGTTTCGGATTGTGAGAAGTGTGTGATCCAAACAGTCATTATAAAGCAATGACAAGAAACATATATATCCGTGCCTGTGGTCCTAATTGAAGTGTGGGCCAAACATGCATGCATTTAAAATATTTATATTAAGTCATTCACCGAATATTTTTATTAAGTCTTGATCTATTAGAATTTTAGTTAATTTAAAATTGTAAATGATGACGAAAATTAGAAGATATCATCCAATACGCCGAACCGTAACTCGTTTTTCTTCTCTCATTTTCCTTTCAATTTTGGTGAGTACAAAATGTGGAAGACTTTAGAAAGGTGGCTACAAAATGTGGAAGACTTTAGAAAGGTGGGGTAGAGTTGAAGATGTTCATATAGCAAGAAGCACAAAGCAAAGAGGGCAAAGGTTTGATTTTATTCGATATAAAGATGTGCAAAATCCATTAGTGGGAGTGGTGGGAGTGGTGATAGTAGTGGTAGTGGTGATAGTAGTGGTAGTGGTGATAGTGGCAGTGGCACGGGTAGTACCAGGACCAGGAGCTAGCAGTAGCAGTAATAGCAACACACATGTTCCAACACACAAGAGTGCATACATACACTCACTACAAGAAAAAAATTATTTAGAGACTACTTTTAGCTACTGAATAAAATAATTGTTAATTGTGACCAAAATAGTTACTAAATTAGATTTTGATTGCTAAAATAACTACAAAATAGAAGTAACTATTGAATTTAGTGACTAATTAAGTTAAGAAATTGGTATGTAAGATTAGCTACCAAGATTTTAGTGACCTATACCATTAGATTTTAAATTATAGTCTTTAACTTAATTAGATACCGATTTAGAATCTAATAATATAGGTCACTAAAACCTTGATAGTTAATGTTAGATATCAATTTTCTTGACTCATGTGTACTAAGCTCCTTTAATATTTATTAACTCATGTGTACTAAGCTCCTTTAATATTTTAGAGAGGCATTATTTGTATCTCTAGCTTTTCTATTTTACTTTTGCACCTTAATAATATATTGTACATAATTAAGTTGATATGATTTTATTAAAATTAAAATTACTCGTTAAATTAACTAATTATATATTTCTAAGCACGTCTTAAGAGAGATAGTCGAACTTGCTAACTCTTGCTTAACTTTACCATCTTAAGAGCCAACCCCTTAGCCACTTCAACACGTAAACTTTTGGCAAAGGCAAGTGTGGATCTTTGCATCTCCAAACACGTTGCTGGCAACTCATCGATACAGATCGAGTTCATTGCACCTCTCTCGATCGAGGTAAGGGAAAAGCTTGTGCCTTTGTAAAAAAGACTCGTGCCCACATCTAATGTCACATGGCGGGACCCTTTTAACAAATGGCGAGGAGAGGAGAGTTTTAGACTTCTCCTTTCTCTTACTTTTCTTTTCAGTCACCGCATAACAAGCTAGATCCACAAAAGGATCTTGTTTAGAAGCCCCCACATGCTGGGTAGTCTTGGCATCGACCACCTACTTCTCAGCCTGAGGGGCTTTTTCCAGAATAATCTTGTATAAATGCTTCAAGAAGTTTTTGCCTTATCACTATAAGAAAAAAGCTATTTAGAGACCAATATTTAGCTACCAAATGAAATGGTTCCTAATTGTGACCAAAATAGTCACCAAATTAACTTTTGGTTGCTAAATAACTACAAAATAAAAGTAATGATTGAATTTAGTGACCAATTAAGTCAAATAATTGATATTTAACATTAGCTACCAAGGTTTTAGTGATCTATGTCATTAGATTCTAAATTGGTATCTAATTAAGTTAGAGATTAATTTAGAATCTAATGGTATAGGTCACTAAAACCTTACTAGTTAATATTAGATACCAATTATTTGACTTAATTGGTCACTAAATTTAATGATTACTTTTATTTTGTAGTTATTTAGCAACCAAAATCTAATTTAGTGACTATTTTGGTCACAATTAGTAACCATTTCATTTGGTAACTAAAAATTGGTCTCTAAATAACATTTTTCTTGTAGTGTATTGATTCATTACATTCTGAAACCAACAAATGATTCAGTAAAGTTAAGACAAACTGAGAACTCACAAAAAGAATACATACCCATTAGATGTGTGGAGAAAGAAAAATCATAAGAATTTCATGAATGGGAAACCTCCTCGAAAAATGGTCCAGGATGTCAAACATCTTCTTGTCGTCCTCAGCTATGCATGACCTCAACCAAGAGTGGTGCTGGACATGATTCCGGATTTAATAAACAAGAAACTTAAGAGTATCCCCTAAAAAAATGATGTCAGTCGGTAGGCTCAATTGACACTTTGGCAAAAACATCATTAAATTTTTTTGTAAGAAGAAGGAAAAAGAGAAAACAAAACCCCTAGCCAGCTTATTGATGGTAACCATCCAACCGGGCTAGATAAACCAGAATTGTAAAAACGAAGGTAAGCGTGGGGTAAAGGATTGAAATGTAGCATCTTAGCCAAAAGCTGAAAAGCTTCAAGTGACGCCCAAAAATTTGGATGAAGTTTAGTGGGTGCCACGTTCAAAGTGCACAACACACCCATCGCGAACTCTTCAAAAGCGATATGAACGTTGGAATCAGTAAAAAGGCATGTATACATAAAAAGAAAGTAATGTATCGTGATCCTCTTAACCATGACAAATGTTGCCTATGGTTATGCAATGCTCTTGGGTTAATTCACCCTCTATAGCGTTATCAGCAAGCATAGACACGTTAGCCACGTATGACTCAACCATGGATGACCACCTATACTTTGAGAATTGGCAAGTACCCTCAGGGCTCACCCACTCATACATGGTCCTATGTGGAAGATCAGACTCGATTATTGCAACTGCCAAGTCCTTGACCCTACCAGGTTTATCCATCCTAACTTCTTGCACTTCGGAACTAGATGTGTTTCCCTCTATGCCGACTGACCCCATGGAACCCCTAAAAGATACAGTACTCTTAGACTCGGGAAAACTAAACAAGAGAGACATGGTTACCTTGGGAAATAAACTTTTTGTACCTAGCCACTATGAAAGGCCTCGGATGTCAAATATCAGATAATTTTAGAGTGTGTGATTTCGACGAGAGACCCCTAAACTACTATTTATAAAATTTACAGGGTGACAAATGAAAGGTATGACATTTATTTTCAACCATACATTAGCTCTAACTCCTAGATAGCTACTTTAGCATCGAAAATTCTTTTACATGTACATCTCTCGACTGAAGAAGCATAAAATTGTCAACCGGAAACCCCAAATCGAAGATTGCGAAGAATTAAACGAAGAGCAAAGACCAGTTTTAGCCCGACCAGAACAATTACAAAGTGCTACAACTCCTTAAATTTGACCACTAAATTCCTCTGTTTAAAACCAAATTGCACCGAACAAAAATATAATTTCCACTAGAATTCTACTTCGGCTGCTTCACAATCTTCAATCTCAATTTCACCATTTCAGTCAAAGAATGCTCAGGTTGGTTTCCTTTACAGGATAACTTTGCTAGGATACAAACTTGTGCATCCCCTGTTAGGTTCTTCTTGAGGATTTGATCAAAGAACTGTAAGCAAAATCACAATCTCAAATATGAAAATACACTAAAATCAAACCTTCAACTATTTGCCCTTACATATAAGCATTGAATCAACTCCAAATGAACATGTGCTTATACATCTCTTCCTTCACCGATTGACTCCAAAAATAATTCCAAATTAGCATTTTAAAGCGTTGAGGAAATTTTTCGTAATTTCAGAGGATATGGATACAAGGCTTCTAGAAGGAAACTAATATCAATTATATGATTTTGTCTTTATATAAAAAAAATCAAATTACCATCAATTCTGTTTATTTGGTTTTATGACATCAGATTGTCATAATTTTATTTTGTTTTCCTTATTTAACTATACCTAGAATGGGGTACATTACTTGTACATGTTCAGTTTTCTACTTTTGATCAAAATAAGAAAAAATAGAGAATATTTTTATTCTCATATCCCTTGTTCATTTTCGTTCATATTTGTTCATCTATTTATTTTCATAATATGGTATCAGAGCCTATCCTAGCAAGGTTGTTAGGCCTATTAGGCCGTTATCGAATGACTCTTACATATAAGTTTCACACTTGAGTTGAGGAGTCTTGTTGTGAGGGAGGTGTGTTGGAAATCCCACATCGACTAGAGATGAGGCCTTTCAACAGTTTATAAGTGGGTTCAAACCTCACCTAACAAGCGGGTTTTGTAAGGTTGAGTTAGGCTTAACGTCCACTTCTTGATATGGTATCGGAGCACTAATTTGAGAGCTCTAGTTGCTACATTTATCATGGCCGAAATTGTTGGTCCCTCACAAGATTTTAGTTCACCTTACCATTTTACTTCTCAGCAACATATGATTTGTTCTCTCGGTACGCAACAAGAGAGACAATTTTTTTATGATCAGTCAAAGACAATAATTGATACTAGCAGAAGAAGTTACGGAAGACTATATACTTCTAAATTAGAAAACATAGTTTTCCACCTCAGTTCAAGTTTAAAAATCAGAAAGCAGACTATAATAATAACCAACAGAATGATGAAGGTTCAAGGTCAGAAGTTCATTCTCAACAAATTGGGTTTACTCATGGGCAATATCAAACATTGTTAGCCCTTCTACAACAGTTTAAATCCAGTGACCATGCCTCTAATCAAATCTCTGTCATTCCTTCCATTACAACAACACACATTGGTAATAAATTTCTCTCTTCCTTTAGTCTTGGATTTTTGATAGTGGTGCTGCTAATCATATTTGTTCATCCTTGACTAATTTCACTTCATATCACCAAATTAATCCTATCTCTGTCAAATTACGAAATGGAAATCAAGTCATTGCAAATTATTTTAAAAGTTTTTTTATCAATCAAGATCATGCCCTAGATAATGTTTTGTATATTCCTAACTTCACTTTTAATCTTCTTTTAGTAACAAAGTTAATTGATAATTTATCTTGTGTGATTATTTTTTATTCTAATGGTTGTCACATTAAGGACAAAAACTCTTTGAAAGTGATTCGATCAACTGAGATGCAAAATAGACTTTATTTACTCAGGGTCACTTCTTATCAAAACCTTCAAATCAAACCTGTCAAATCTTCACATATCACCAATATTGTCAATTTTACTAGTAGTGATCTCGAAAACTGATGTGAACCCGGTTAGGAATAATCCCCAAAACCCACAACAAAGAGTAGTATACCCCAATATCCCTAAGTATTCAGATTTAGGATGATCTACTTAGAACCCTTGTCTTGTAGAAAAGAAATGAAGCAAAGACCCTAAAGTATGAAAAACGCTACAAGGATGATGAGTCCTTGATAAGTTGCAAGTCCAATGAAGAACTCAAGAGAGAAACCCTCACTTCTGAAATTTTCAGAATCAAAATTTGTATTTCAAATTCAAAATTGTTGTTTACATGTGTTTTCTTACTTAAGTAAAGCTTTGAGCTTCTAAAGCTAACCTAACTCTTCAATAGCCTAGAAGCCTCCAAATTTAATGCAACAGCAACTTTTTGGCACACTTATAGATGACTAATTAATTACATTAAATGGGAAAACGAAAAACACAAATTACTAAGCATGTCTTCTCTAAGCCCTATGAAAAATTAATCAAAATACATTAAAATAAAAAATTTAAAATTCGTCCACAAAATAATGGGTGACTCTTCAAATTTTAACCTAAGCCCAAAATAACCCATTTACACTTAAATTAAATATGGTGATGCATTTTCTATGGGCCCTTCTCTTCAAATGATTTGCTTTTGGCCCAAATCTCCTTCATTTAATTCCTTCATCAGCCCATATCAAATTAAGAACGTGATTAGACTTCAATTCAATCTTAGACTTTGTTTGCGCAGTCAAAATGTCTTGAATCAGCCCATTCAATGCCTCTTTCAATTTTTGGGCCCTTGACCTGGTGATTGGTCCACTTGGAAGTTGCAAAGCATCCTTTGAATTATTTATTTGTGCAGGTGCTTGAGGTTGGTTAAACTTCAACTCTTGGTTCTCATCATCCCCTCTCTCCTCAAAAGGATTCGACCTCGAATCTTCGCCTGTATCATAAGGAGATAAATCAACAACATTAAGCGTATCACTAACACTATACTTACTTAGGAGGTTAATTTTGTAAGCATTGTCTTTTATTCTTTGAATCACTTGAAATGGTCTATCTCCCCTAAGAGCCAATTTGGATTTTCTTTGGGTTGGAAATCTTTCTTTTCTCATGTGCACCCATACCCAATCTCCTGGTTCAAATGTTACTCGTCTCCTTCCTTTATTAGCATGAGTTGCATACTGTAGATTTTTCTTTTCAATCTGTTGTTTAACTCGCTCATGGATTTCTTTCACCTTCTCATCTTTCTTCTTACCATCAAGGCTTCCTTGTTCATTGATGGGTAATGGTATCAAATCCATAGGAGTTAACGGATTAAAACCATAAACTACTTCAAAAGGAGAATAGTTAGTAGATGAGTGCATAGTTATGTTATAAGCAAATTCAGCATATGACAAACAGTCTTCCTAATTTTTCAAATTCTTTTGAACAATGGTCCTAAGCAATTGAGACAAAGTTCTATTGATGTGAAGTAGAAAAAAGCAATCTTGTTCCAAGTTTTCCCCACAAAACCTTCCAAAAATGGCTAAGAAATCTTGTATCCCGATCAGATACAATACTTCTTGGCATTTCATGTAGTCTCACAAGTTCTTTGAAAAACAATTCTGCAATATGAACAACATCATCAGTTTTGTGACAAGGAATAAAATGTGCCATTTTTGAAAACCTATCCACTACCACAAAAATTGAATCTGTACCCTTTTTTGACCTTGGCAACCCCAAAACAAAATTCATGGATATTTCTACCCAAGGTTCATTAGGTACTAGTAAGGGTGTATACAATCCATGTGGAAACACTTTTGATTTAGCTTTCTTACAAGTAATGCATCTATTACAAATTTTCTCAACATCATGCCTCATTTTAGGCCAAAAGAAATGTTCATGCAGAATGTCTAAAGTTCTTTTCACCTCGAAATGTCCCATTAGTCCTCCCCATGGGCCTCCCTCACAAGCAACTCTCGCATAGAAGATTGCGGTACACATAATTTGTTTTCTTTGAATAAGTAATCGTCAACTCTATGAAAATTCTTGAATGCCCCCTTTCACATGCAACAAATATTTGTGCAAAATCAAAGTCATGTTCATACAATTCCTTTACATATTCAAAGCCAATTAACTTTGCATCAAGAGAATAAAGTAAAGCATACCTTCTTGATAAGGCATCAGTAACAATATTTTCCTTACCTTTCTTGTATTTGATTACATAGGGAAAAGGCTCAATGAATTCCATCCATTTGGCATGCCTCTTGTTCAGCTTGCTTTGACCCTTTATATGCTTTAGGGATTGATGATTAGTGTGAATCACAAACTGTTTCGGCCAAACATAGTGCTGCCAATTTTCTAAAGCCCTCACAAGTGCATAAAGCTCCTTGTCATAAGTTGGGTATTTTAGAGCTGCCCCATTCAATTTCTCACTAAAGTAGGCAATTGGTCTCCCTTCCTACATCAAAACAGCACCTATACCTATACCGGATGCATCACATTCTATTTCAAATGTTTTGTTGAAATCTAGAAGTGACAAAACAGGTGCAGAACACAATTTATTTTTAAGATCCAGAAATGCATTATTTTGTTCTTCTCCCCATTTAAAACCAACAGATTTCTTGATAACGTCAATTAAAGGTGCAGCAATGGTATTGAAGTCTTTCACAAATCGTCTATAAAAACTTGCTAAGCCATGAAAGCTTCTTACCTCAGTAACGCTAGTTGGCATTGGCCATTCTCTTATGGCTTTTACCTTTTCTTCATCCACCTCTATTCCTTGAGCACATAAAACATAGCCAAGGAAAATAATTTTACTCATGCAGAAGGAACACTTTTTCAGATTTGCATACAACTTTTCCTTTTTAAGAACATCAAGAACATAATGCAAATGATTAATGTGTTCATCAATATTGTTGCTATAAATCAGAATATCATCAAAATATACAACAAAAAATTTGCCAAGAAATTCACGCAACACATGATTCATTAATCGCATAAAAGTACTTGGTGCATTAGTGAGTCCAAATGGCATGACTAACCATTCATATAGTCCATGTTTTGTTTTGAATGCAGTTTTGCACTCATCACCTTCCCTCATTCTAATTTGGTGGTATCCAGATTTCAAATCAATTTTTGATAAAACAGTGGAACCATGCAATTCATCAAGTATGTCATCTAACCTAGGGATAGGGTGACAATACTTTACCGTAATGTTGTTTACAACTCTGCAATCACAACACATTCGCCATGTTCCATCCTTCTTTGGCACAAGTAAAACTGGAACTGCACAAGGACTCAAGCTCTCCCTCACATGTCCTTTTGCCAAAAGCTCTTCAACCTGCCTTTGTAATTCTTTAGTTTCTTCAGGATTGCACCTATAGGCCGCCGGATTTGGAATAGTTGCACCAGGAATGAAATCTATTTGATGCTCAATTCCTCTAATGGGTGACAATCCACTAGGGGTTTCTTCTGTAAACAAGTCTTCAAATTCCTACAACAATGAACTAACAAAACTAGGAAGAGAGGGGTTAAGTGAATTAGAGCTCAAGCAAGCCTCCTTGTAGACAAATACAAGTACTGGCTATTTGGTAAAATAGGCTACCCTCACTTCACTTGGTTTTGCATAAAAATTGTGCTGCTCTTTTAGCCTCTCCTCTTTCTTGTTTCTCTTTTACCTCACACTCATTTTTTTCTGTTTTACTTTTCTCACTTTTCTGCTCACTTTCTTTTTTCTCTCTTTCTCTTTTCATTTTCAAGTGGTCTTCATACACTTGCTTAGGAGTAAGTGGTGCAAGGGTGATGGTTCTGTTATTTCTCACAAATGAGTATCTATTGGTGTAACCATCCTTTGTTACCCTTCGATCAAACTCCCATGGTCTCCCCAATAGTAAATCTCCAGCATGTATAGGAACAACATCACAAAGCACATCATCACTATATTTGCCAATTGAAAATAAAACTAGAACTTGCTTCTTTACCTGAATATCCCCACATTCATTCAGCCACTGCAATTTATAAGGTTTGGGATGTTTAAGGGTTGGCAAGTTCAGCTTCTCAACCAAAGTGGTACTCGCAACATTTGTGCAGCTCCCTCTATTTATGATCATACTGCACACCTTATTGTTAATGAGGCAGCGAGTATGAAAAATATTCTCCCTTTGCTGTTCCATGTCATCTTCTTTAACTTGGGCATTTAGAACACGTCTAGTTACAAGTGCTTCTCCCTCAACTGCATATTCAACTTCATCATCACTTTCTTCAGTTTCAGCCATGGATTTATCATCCTCAGTTTCACTTTCTACAATATTGTCACGCAAAACCATGACTCTCTTGTTTGGGCATTGTGATGCTATGTGACCTAAACCAAGTCATTTAAAACATTTTGTATCTTTGTTTCTAGAGGATTGAGTTTCATGTTTACCTTTCCCCTTTAAATCCTCTGCTGTTTTGTTCTTGGTTGCTTCCTTTGGAATACACTTTTTCTCCTTCTTCCAGCTTGGTTTGTAGATGAACCAGAACCAGTGTTGTACTTAGAGATTCCTTTTTGCTTAAGTTGCCTTTCCACTTTAATGGCCATATGCACCATATCTTCTAATTCTACATAGTGCTGCAACTCCACTACATGTGCAATTCCTTTGTTCAGCCCATTGAGAAATCGTGCCATGGTTTCTTCTCTATCTTCATTCACATCAACCCTCACCATTGCCATCTCCATCTCCTTATAATAGTCCTCCACACATTTAGAGCCTTGCATAAGTCTTTGCAATTGTTGGTAGAGGTCTCCATAGTAATGGCTGGGAACAAACCCCTTTCTCATTAAAGCCTTCATTTCTCTCCATGTTTCTACTAGTCTCTCTCCATCTCTCCTCCTACTCAAAACCAATTTATCCCACCACACTATGGCATAATCAATGAACTCTATCACAACCAACTTCACCTTTTTTGCATCTGAATAATTATGGCAGTCAAAGATGAACTCCATTTTCTTCTCCCACTCCAAATATATTTCAGGATCATTCCTCCCTTGAAAAGAAGGTATTTTCATTTTGATGTTATTAAGGCTTCCATCTCTGTGATCAAATCTCCTATAGTTTCTCTCACGCCTATCTCCTCTACGCCTATTTCTACCCACCATAAAATCATATTCCTCCTCCATCTCCCTTCTATTTTCTCTACCAGAGTCTTCATCTTCACTCTCTCCATGATTTCTCCTATTTTGCCTTGAACTATTCCCATAATCAGATCTATCATTTTGCAGATTGGCTAATTTCTCATCTTTCCTATCCATTCTGTCCCTCATATCTCCCAACACCATATTTAATCTCTCAAATTGTTGTTGCATTGCTTTAAGAGTAAAATCAAGGTTTGGTGAGTCTCCAGAATTTTCCTCTCTATTTGCCATTTGTAAAACCTGAAATGAAAACTTTAGTGATAAAAAAAATATTTCTCATTGTTCCTCACGTGTTTACACTCAAGGATGACGCTTTACACTCGTGTTTGCTCTCTATTTTTGGCTTTTTCGATTCCAATAAAATTTCAGAACACTCTTGAATTTTTTTCAGCCCTCTCTATAAGCTCTTAAAAGGTCTTACAACTCAATCTACCCAAACACCAAGCAGAATGATGCAACACTTTTCAGAACAAGAGTCTTAACTTTAAAATACAGAAATATTCTCCACGAATACAGAATATGACTCTTTTTTTTTCTAGAACAGAAATACAAAATGCTATAATACTTCTTTTTTTTTTTGCTTTTTTTTGGTATGCTGTTTTTTTTTTCTTTTTTTTTCTAGAAACGAAATGAACAAATGGATACACAGATTTCAGAACAAAATAACTAGTAAAACAGTAGAAGATATAACCTGACTGCTAGGAACAAAGCTCTGATTACCAAATGATGTGAACCCGGTTAGGAATAATCCCCAAAACCCACAACAAAAAGTAGTATGCCCCAAGATTTCTAAGTATTCAGATTTAGGATGATCTACTTAGAACCCTTGTCTTGCGGAAAAGAAACGCAACAAAGACCCTAAAGTATGAAAAACGCCACAAGGATGATCAGCCCTTGATAAGTTGCAAGCCCAATGAAGAACTCAAGAGAGAAACCCTCACTTCTGAAATTTTCAGAATCAAAATTTCAAATTCAAAATTGTTGTTTACATGTGTTTTCTTACTTAAGTAAACCTTTGAGCTTCTAAAAAGCTAACCTAACTCTTAAATAGCCTAGAAGCCTCCAAATTTATTGTCACATTAAGGACAAAAACTCTTTGAAAGTGATTGGATCAACTGAGATGCAAAATAGACTTTATATACTCAGGGTCACTTCTTATCAAAACCTTCAAATCAAACCTGTCAAATCTTCGCATGTCACCAATATTATCAATTTTACTGGTAGTGATCTTGAAAACCTTTGGCATTTTTATTAGGACAGGTTTCAAACAAATCTATTAATGTTATAAAAATTAAATTTCCTTTTTGTTAAATATAACAAATCTTTTGTTTCTGATGTTTGTCATTTTGCAAAGCAAAACAAACTTCCCTTTCTACTTAGTAAGTCTAAATCTAAAAAATGTTTTGATTTGATTCATGTTGATCTATAGGGACCATACTCAATATCATCAATTCATGGACATAAATATTTCTTGACCATAGTTGATGATTATTCGTGGTACACATGGATATTTGTTTTAAAACAAAATTTTGAAGTTCTCAAGATTTTGGAAAATTTTGTCACTTTTGTTCAAACACAATTTGAGACAACAATAAGAAGTGATAATGGGTCTAAATTTTTTATGACTAATTTCTTTGCCAACAAAGGAATAGTACATCAAACATCTTGTGTTAATACTCCATACCAAAATAGTATAGTTGAAAGGAAACATTGTCATATTTTAAATGTAGCAAGAGCTCTCATGGTACAATCTCATTTAACCAAAATTTATTGGTCATATTTTGTGATACATGTTGCGCATATTATAAACATGTTTTCCACACCTGTTTTAAATGATTTTTCTCCTCATGAGATGCTTTACAAAACTGCAACAAATTTTAATCAATTAAATGTGTTTGGTTCTTTATGTTATTCTAGTACTTCGCCAAAAAATAGAAAAAAAGTTTGATCCAAGGGCATCAAAATGTGTTTTTATTGGTTTTAAAACAGGAACAAAAGGATATGTTTTGTTGAATATTAAATCCAGAGAAATGTTTGTGTCTAGGGATGTTTTTTATAAACATATGTTTCCATATCAAAAGGTTAAGGATACTAGCAATAAAAATGACATTTCTAACATTCTTTATCAAAATCCTTTTATCGAAGATGAGTCAACCATCACAAGCTATTTTTGTACCTATTGCACCTTGTGATAATGTAGAAGACAATAGTAATAATGACCATGAATCAAACATTGAGGTTCCAGGAGAAATTTTCTCCCATAGTGACCAAAACCTTAATGAAGCTCATGAAACAATATAGTCAATTCGAATGAGTACCCGAACAAAAAGACCACCTGAGTATCTAAAGGATTACCATTATAATCTCAATGTTTCCAATACATCTCCAAAAGTTAAATATCCTTTGAATTCAATTTTGTCTTATAATAAATTATCACCTTCTTACACATCTTTTTTTATGTCTATTTCTTCACATGTTGAGTCAAACACTTATTCTGAAGCTGTGAAACATGACTGTTAGAGAGAGGTTATACATTGTGAGATATCTGCTTTGGAGTCAAATCAAACATGGGAGATTGTTATTCTCCCTGAGGACAAAAATGCCATAAGTTGCAAATGGGTATTCAAAATAAAGTATAAGGGTGATGGAACTATTGAAAGTTATAAAGCAAGGTTAGTGGCAAAGGGATACATACAAACAGAGGGCATTGACTACCTTGAAACTTTCTCTCTAGTAGCAAAAATGGCCATTATAAGGTTGATTATTTATGTAACTTCTATTTATAATTGGGAATTGAAACAATAAGATATAAATAATGTCTTCTTTCATGGATAGTTGAAAGAAGATGTTTACATGGTTGCTCTTCCTGGTTTGACTTCTATTCAACCAAGACAAGGTTGTAAATTAAAAAAGACTTTATATGGCCTAAAGCAACCTAATAGAGAGTGGTTTGCTAAATTATCAATTTTTTTTATTTCTGCGCGATATACTCAGTCTATGAATGATTATTCATTGTTCATTAATTCTTCTGAAAGATCTTTTATAACAATATTGGTATATGTGGATGATATAATCTTGGCAGGAAATGATAAGGAAGAGATTGATCGAATTGAACAAGCTTTGAACAAAACATCCAAGATCAAGGATCTTGGAGATTTAAGATATTTTCTTGGCCTTGAAGTAGCAAGAAGTAAGAAAGGATGATTGGAAGACTTATGTATCTCACTAATACCCGACCTGACATAACCTTTTCTGTTCAACAACTTTCTTAGTTTCTTGATAAGCCTACAATTGCTAACTATAATGCAGCAATTAAAATTCTCAGATATATTAAAGGAGCTCTAAGTCCTGGCTTATTTTTCTCTTCTAGCACTTCTGTCCATCTAAAAGCTTTTTTGTGATAGTGATTGGGGCACATGCAGTGATTCAAGACAATTAGTGAGTGGTTTTAGTGTGTGTCTTGAAAATTTCCTTATATCCTGGAAATCAAAGAAGCAAGGAACAATATCAAAGAGTTCCTATGAAGCTTAATACAGGAAAATGATTGTTACATGTGAAATTCAATGGCTAGTCTATCTTCTTCAAGATTTCAAAGTTCCTTTTGAGCAACCATCTCTTTTATATTGTGATAATGACTCAACAAGATACATTGCAGCAAACCTAGTGTTTCACGAGCGTTCAAAACATAGAAACAAATTGTCACATTGTTAGAGAAAATTGAAAAAAGGTCTCATCCATTTCCTTCCCATTTCCACCACAAAGTAAGTAGCAGACATTTATACCAAAGCCTTAGTTCCTTAGTCTTTCAAAAATATTTGTTCTAAGCTAGGTCTCATCAATATTTGCTCCCCAGCTTGTGGGGGTGGGGGTTCATAAGATATGGATACAAGGCTTCTAGAAGGCAACTAATATCAATTATGTGATTTTGTCTTTATGATAGAATTAAATTACTATCAATTCTGTTTATTTGGTTTTATGACATTATCATATTGTAATAATTTTATTTTGTTTTATTTATTTAGCTATACCCAGAATGGTGTACATTACTTGTATATATTTAGTTCTCTACTTTTGATCAAAATAAGAAAAAATAGAGAATATTTCCATTCTCATATCCCATGTTCATTGTTTGTTCATTTTTGTCCATCGCTTTATTTTCATAATACATGAAAGTTATCAAAATTTTTGAATCTATACTTTTCAAAAATTCACGAATGATAAAGAACATAAAAAATCAAAAGACAAAGATGTTAATACAATAAATTATTAATGGATCATCGAAGATTCGTGATCATATATTAATAACTTAAATATAAAAATCAAAGGTTATACTTCAGATTATGATCACTAATTGTAAGTCTTAAATACTTGGTCAAAATCATCTAATTAATTAATAAAAAAATAATGTTCACGAAAACTTCTAATCGCGAAAAATATGAAAACTAACACGACTGTATAATGTAAAAATATAAAATTCATATTGTAGCTCGAATTACCTTTCTTAGTCCTTAATCCATATGCCTATTAATCAAATGTATTCTAATAAGGTGTGTTAATTGTCGATTAAATGAATCCAATTACAATTAAATCATAACATTTGGATTGTTAAATTTTTAAATAGAATCAAATTCCACCTTGATTATTAGTTATAATTTTAGATCTAGTAATAAATTTTTGATTCAACAATTGGTATCAAAATCAATGTCATAAGTTTGATTCTCCATAGAAAAATTGTTAAAAGAAATATTCTTACGAGTTGCATCAATTAATATTGTGATAGAGACCAAGTGACATAAGTTACATCAAATCATAATAGTTAAGTTGTTATAACAGAATGAGTTGCAACTTAACCATTAGTAACCTTTTATCTAATAGTAAGTGTTTGATCCAACATGCTAAGTTGAGCTAATAAGAGAATATAAAGGTAAAAACAAATAAATACGAGAAAAGAGTATAAAATTTTTTAAATTATTTAATTTTAAGTGACTAAATTATACACTTATAAATATTTAAAATTTCAATTTCTTTTAAAACTATCTATCGAACAACATATTTTATTATAAAATTTTTATACTTTTTATAACAATAAATTATCCTCTAAAAATAACATTGAAACACATGAATAAAATTACAATCCACTAAAATTTATCATATCATTCAAGTAGCTTCTCAACCTTTATATAGATTATAAGAACAACACTAGGTAACCATAACCATCAGACCATAATAATATTTTTGTTATGTTACAATCATTATTATACTTATTATTACAATCACAATAATAATAATAATAATAATAATTATTATTATTAATATTATTATAAATATTAGTATTAATAATAATATTATTATTACAAATATTATTATTATTAATGTTATTATTATTATAAATATTATTATTAGTATCATTATTATTATTACTATTATTATTATTATTAATATTATTATTATAACTATTATTATTAGTATCATTATTATTATTACTATTATTATTATAATTATTATTATTATAACTATTATTATTATGAGTATTATTGTTATGATTAATATGTTAATTATTATCAACAAAATAAATTTATCGCTAACTTGGCAGATAATTTATCGACGGATTAAACTCGTCGATGAATTGACGGTAAATTCGTTGGTAATTATGGACGGATTAAATCTGTTGAAAAATTGATCGCAAAATTTTTTGTCGATAAAATCTGTTGATAATGACATTTTACCAACGGATAAAATTTCGTCAGTAACTTTTCATCGTTAATTTGTTTTTTTCTTGTAGTGATACACAAAAAACTACAAAAAATCATGTATGTGGTGGCAGTTTTAATATGACATTTCAAAAAAAATGTCATATTATACTGTATAAAATGACATTTTAAGGAATGTCACATTTTAAGTTTAAAAAACGACATTTATAAATGTCGCTTTATACATAATATTACTTTTTGTCACGCGCGCAGTTTTCATTACCTCATAATGGAAATGCAAAGTTTCCCTAAGACTTTCCCCCAAACTTTCGTTCCCCTAAAATGTAACTACGTTCCCTCCAAAGTTTCGTTCCCCCTAAACCCAAAATTTTCCCAATGAAACTTCCATTTCCTCTAAAGTAAAGTTCCTCAAAATCTTTCCTTCCCCCAATTTCATTTCTCTTTACATTGAATCAAAACCCTAATTCCCCCAATTTCACTTTTCAACATCGAAGAAGTTATCTCTCGTTCCGGCTCTCGGCTGCGTTCTTCCCAACGGTTTTCCCATTCTACTTCTCAGTTGTGTGCCGGCTCTCGATCCTCAGGTGCGTTCTTCTTCTCCTTCTTCCTCTGTTTATCAAATGTTTAGGGTTATTTTGTTTTTGCAATTATGGAATTTAAAGATCTGTATTTTGCATTTGGTGGTTAATTGGTTTTGTAGAATCAGAATGGTTTAGGCGAGTCTCCACTGTGGTGCTGTGAACAACACTATATGTGTATGTTTGGGTGAGTCTCCACTTTTTTTTCCCAAATAGAAATAATACAAGATTCAAGAGTTGAATTATGTTTTTAAGATTTGATTTTTATTGATATTATCCGTTGAGATGTTTTGGTTGTGAAAGCAATATAGAAATGCATAATGTGATGAAGAAATAGTCCAATTTGGATAGATATGCAGAATCCAAACAAATAAGCTAAGTAGCCATGTCCTCACATTTCAAAATGTTTCACTGCATTTGTAAAGGTATTGATGGATTCATGTTCGTTGAAGCAGGGTACAACATCATTCAGTTATATGTATAGGCATGGATACTATGTTACCAATGAACCCTTATATAAGTTTAATCAATTAGATGAAAGTATAGAATAATTCAATATAGCTTCTAGTGCTTACTTGATGAACATAATAGGATGACTCTATTATTTGTTGTACAAAGCATAAACAAATTAAATAATAATAATAATTAATAGAATATAAATTATACACTTTTTTTATTAAATAAAAATTTAGAAAATATTATTTTAACTTAATTATATTTTATTTATGTAACATATCTTGAATTATTTAAATTCTTATTTTAATTTGTATATAAATTAAATTAGTTTATAAAATATGGTAACACTAACTGTCATTGTTGCTGATGCATTCAGCTGTCACATTATAATAAATCTTTTAGAAGTTTATTTCTATAGGAATAACTTAGTTGACAGGGCCTATCGCAAAAGCCAAATTCCTAGAATAGAACCGTTGGTGGAGGTCAAGAATGTTGCAGGCTTATCAAAATAGAAATTTCTTTATAGTTTCCCAAACATAATTGAATTCAGAATTCTTTCCCAAGTTGTGGATCTTTCACAAACTTCACACACTCAATGATATAGAGAACCAATATCCATGTGTATACATTAATGACATGACAATATTCTATAAACATTAATTGAAATATGTACAATCATAATTCAAATTTACCTTAATTTAAAAATTGCCTCTGCCAAAATACTGAACAACATGTAACCAACAATATTTAGCCCGAATTTCCCTACAATTTTTTTGAGAATATTTTTCAACATTTCCATTCAAAGCTCAAACCAGCTCATTCAATGTCAAGTATTAATCAATGAATTCAAAGCAAACTTGTTTCAAAGTCCAAAACATCTTAAATTGCACTGTTATCACCAGAAATTTTGATCAAGGTAATGATGTAACTTGTACTTCTCACGTAGTATTCTTGTGTTATATACCTGCTTTAATACTAGGGATTCACGAACTGTATAATGGCTTTTTCCTATGTTTTAAAATCTTTTAGAATGGACACAAGTGCATATAACATTACTAGGACCATTCGTTTTAGAAACAGTTAAAGTACAACAGATAACCATTTGATTGAGACTTTACTAACCATTTGATTGAGACTTTACCAATTATCCTTGCAAGAGCACTTCCCATCAAAGAAATGATGAAACTTGTTTGAATCTCTCAAGAATACTATAACTAGTAATGTTATTTCTAGATAAATTAAGAATGTTATCAACAGCACTACAACTGCATAAACTTGTATTTTTAGTCAATACATGTGGAATAAATCGTGTTTTATTTGAAGTCACGATTCTGTTCCAAGTTAAATGAAGATTTGGCCAAAAGAGATGTTATGTTCAAAATTGGAAAACTTTGGAGGGAGTACAGCTGCAAGCTTTGGAATGAACTTTATGATCCTCTACTGACCAAAAATGACCTTATTAAGAATGTTCTAGAAGGTCTTAACATGGAACAATGGACTGTGTTTGTTGATTATCGACTCAAGCCTTCAACAGTGGTAAACACTCACTCTTGATAAGTCTGCTTGGATTAAATTTGTATTGCACTAATTACTTTTAATTTCTATTTTGTAGACTCTATGTAATAGAAATAAAGATATAAGGAAGAAGCAAACTATTCCACACACGGTGGTGCTATGTCTTTATCTAGAAGAAGGGATAATTTGGTATATTTCTACATTCAATTTTGAAATTCGAATTTCAATGTATACATTAAATATTCAATTTTCTTATATAATCTTTGTTGGAACATATAGAAAATTGAGACTGGTAGGAATATTGGGAGAGCTAAAATGTGGAAGATCACACATAAGAGAAAAAATTGCACCTATGTCAATGATGAAGCTTCGAACATTGGGGTAAAATAAGTAATGTTGTTTAGTTGTTGTTTAAGTTCTTACGGATCACATTTGTTACATATGTTGTTTTGTAGGAAAAAATTGATGATTTAATGTTGAAATATCCAGAAACAGCAACAAATAAAGCTCCAAATGATCCAGTTGGTGTCATATTTGGTACAGAGCGTCCAGGTCGAGTTAGAGGAATGTCATTTAGAGCTTGTTCTTCTCTTGTTTTTAAGAAGACTACAACAAGATTAACCGGTATGCATCATGCTTCGTCAAGTGCACCTTCACCACAAGTTGAGGATAAGGTAGTGAAGATGGAAACTGAACTTGCATCTCTAAAAGAACAAATGAATTCCTTGCTCGCCTACATTGCTACAAGATCGGATGTACCTGAACATGTTACTGTAATGACACCTGGTTTGGTAAGTGTCTCAAATAATTCTACTATAGTATTAAAATGTACATCTTGCTGCATTATTTAATTTTCTTTCCTCTCAATATTTTAGGCATCAAATGTTGCAAGTGGTGCTCCATCCCCAAATCGCATTGTAGGATCAAGTGGAGGCAGCAAGAAAGATTAAATATATATGTTGTTTTTTTTATTTCGTAAGGGAAGTGGGTTTGAGTTGTAATAGTGTCTTGGAACATAATATTTTGTGAACTCTGTTAGAGCATATACTATGTTATGTTGCATTATGAAATATTTTAATGTGATTATTATTACAAAAGTTGTGTTATTTTAGTTTTCTTCTATTGGATATGAATGTAACATATATGATTATGAAATCTGATAAATTGTAAATACTACTGGATATATAATTATAAAATACTGCATATTTTTTATTTAATATTAAAATTACGACGGTTAGAACTAATGTATTATCATTCACCATTAATTATAATATGCCAATAATAAGTGTCGTATTAAAACGTTGATACTGGTGTTCAGAGGTGTCATTTATTTTTGTTGGCAATAAAAGTAATTACGACAATTCAATTGACATTAATTACATCAAAAAAATACCGCTTTATACAAGGCATAATATGGCACATGCTGCGACATCTCGAGCAAAAATGCCATTTTATATTTTGTGGCGGCCAGATCTATGGCGTTTTACGGAAACGCCGCACATGTATAAAACGGCATTTATAATCGATGTTGTATACAAGAAAATGCCACCACATACGCATTTTACAAAACGTCTTGAGGTTATACTAGTCTCAATCTCTCCCTGAGATCAATTACCACTCATTATGGAAAGAAATACTCTCAAAAGAGAGAACAATGAAATGTCACAAGGGTTACTTCACAATGGTGAAGAATTACATAATGGTTCCCCACAACCCAAAAATCTAAATGCTCTCAGTAGCAGATTGACAATAGACACTCAGTAGATACTCGAGTTCTTCAATGTATTGTACGGTGTATTTCTCTATTTGCTTCTTATGGTCTTCAACTTGAAATTGTTCCTCTATATGTAGCTTTGTAGAAACTAGTCGTTACATGCTTGAAAAGGAAATCTTAACCATCTAATATTGAAACTAGTCGTTGGAAGAATAATTATATTTTTAATTCTGCATTAAAAATAACTTTATTTGCATATAAACACAATTAAACAATACAATATATCTTTGATTTGAAACAGTTAATTACGTTTAAAAATTCCATAATAATTTAATAACTAGAATAATTTTATTATGAACAAATTTGAACCTTAAAGCACAACATGCTACGAAATTTGATTTTGACATTTTTGTGAAAGATACTTTAATTTGTTTTTCAGATTCATAAATAAATCAAATCAAAATTGTGTGCAACAAAATTATTTTGAATTGTTTCTGTATTTCGCTATAGCAATATAACACTCCAATCTTAATTTCAAAAAGTTTCTTCAAAAACATATATGTAAACAAAATACATTGACTTAAATTAATTTTTTTGTAAGCAAAGCTTGATAAAACCATGAACCCAGGTGCAAAATGATTTGATTTCAAAATAAAATTTTAAGCAAATTTAAAATATTTACTATTTTGATATTTATTTATTTTTAAATTTCTTTTAATTTTAAACAAAATTAATATAATAAAATAATAGTAAATAAACACTTATCTAGGTCTACAGTTCATCTGTACATACTCATCAAATTTAGAGATCTATGAATATTACTGTAACATAGATACATAAGATCATCAAATACAAATACGTGCTTGGAGTACTATTATCATCAAAACTTTATTAGATAATTGGATCATCTAAAGAGACACTTTAGACCGTCTAATGATTCAACATAGATAAACTAAAAAAATGAACTTCAAAGAATAATTTCACCTTTGCAGCCATACTTTTATATTTATATAGTAATAGGTTTGTGATTATAATGAATACAAAACGTAGGGAAGGGGAGTCTAGAAATTGATTTCATACTTACAATAATAAAGGTTAGGATCTGATGATAAAATTAAGTTCTAGAAGGATTTATGAGTAGGAGATGAGCCATTCAACTTTTTCCTAAACTTTTCATACTTTCTGATTTAAAAGAAAAAAACTGTAAATGAAATGGGACACTAGGTTAATGGAATATGGAGATGAAATATACCTTATAGGATAAACTTGGCAAGTCACATATTTTATCCATGTGACTCTCTGTCCCCAAGTCTCAAAAAAGATATGTACGATTTGATGGGGACAGAAAAGGAAACTCGTAACCATGCTTTCATTTACATTAAAAATTGAAACAACTAACGGAAGAGGGGATGCACCTTTAGCATAAGGCAATGGAAAGAATCCATGTAAAACAAAGTGGCGGCCTATGCCCAAAAAAAGAGGGAGAGAGATCTCTCGTCAGGTCTTGGGTAGTTTGTCGGAGGTGTGAAAGTTGAGATGGAAGTAGATCCTATGAAAAAAGGTAATTAACAAACCCTACATAGTGAGACTGGATAAAAGGTTGCGGAGAGGGGATGGAGAAGGTGTTTTTACATGATATTGCAAAACAACATAGCAGGGAAAATAGGTATGTGTTCACGATGATTTGTGGTCTATACCCTATACCAAAAATATAATATTTTGGATGGAGAGTGCTCCTTCACAGGATCCCAAAACAAAGGTCAATCTAGCAAAAAGAGGGGTCACGATGTACAATAATTGGGTGGGACTAAGTACAATAAATCATAAAATGCTAAACAAAAAATCATAGATATAAGCTCATTTTTAGTTAAAGGAGGAACTGTGGTGTATGACTCAGTTGAATACATGATCACGGTTGAAAAGTAAAAAATTAGATGTGACGTTTCCTATTCTAACTAGTATTAGTACTCTTTGTTGGATGTCTAAAAGCACTTAGATAAATGATTATTTAGATGTTGGTTTTCACAGTTAAATAAGGACAATGGGAGGGGGTTGGATTATTAATGTGTTACTAATAAGTCTATAGAGAATCATAGAGGAGGCCACACAGGTAAATAGGGGAAGTGATCTAATATTACATTAATCATTTTTTCCGGAAAAATGGTTAGGACTAGGGGCAGAGATAGTTCCATTGTTAGACATGGCCAGCCTAGATGCGGAGTTCCCACTTCTTTGCATGGTGAGCATGCTATAGACCTGGGAAGAATCCCTTATTCCGGGCTATCACCACCGTTTGATGGGAGCCCACATGGTTCCCATTCCTCCTTCCCCTCATTCTCCACTTACTCATCCAGTCCGTCTTCCTCCACCCTATCCTCCTTCCACCATACATTTAGATTTACTCACCCCCCTTCGACCTTATCACCCTACCATTCCTACATTTCATCGCCCCCTCATCCCCCCATTAGTGATCCACTAATGCGCACCTCATCACCATATATTGCAACACACCCCGTCTCATATGCTAGTATAGCCCACCACACTACTACTTTACCGGACCCTTCGTCCTCTCTTCCTTATGTCTATCACACTTCCACTACCTCACTCCATCCGAGTTTCACTTCACCACCCCAGCCCACTCCTGCTCTGTTTTGACAGTCTACCATTCCTCCCTTTGTGCCCCCACACCTCACCTCCCTCAGTGCATCCACCAAGTAATGATGGTGACAATGCTACAGCTACTACTTCCGACCATGAGTTGCCTACTCAAAAGCCTCGCTATGATCCTAGTGGAAGGGTCATCATCCAACCATTAGGTAAAGGGTAAGTAATATTACATTATATTTAGATTTCAATTCATTCTTTCTAATGTGAATGGTTAATAAATCTATTTTTATATTTTTTAGTTAGACACCAAATCAACATGTTGTTGAGGCTATCGAGCACTGCATCAGGTCATCATTTAGGGGACCCTTCCGTCATTATGATGCCATGACTGAGGACGACCAGCTAAAGTGGCGGACTGACTTTAAGGTAACTTTATTTAATTATCATATATCACTCTAATGAAATAATGTTCACTAACATGATTTTAACTTATGTATTTTTCCTTTTTATAGAGTAGAGTGACTTGGGCCCCGCAGGATGAGTGGCAGATCATGAAGGTCTATGAGTCAAAAATTAGAAGAAGACTTCCTAACATCTTGACCAAGGCAAGGGCACAGGGCTCCCAGCCTACATGGATGGGTGAGGAAGCATGGGCTAGACTGTTGAGCTATTGGGATACCCAAAAAGTTCAAAGAACAGTCATCGCAAAATAAGATTAATCAGAATACGGGTCAGGGTGGAGCATTGCATTCATCTGGCCATAAATCACATTTGGACATTGCATTAGACCTGGTAAGTATTCTGACTAACTTTACTACATGTTATTTAGTTTAATTTTTAAAAAAATAAGTTTTCTTTCTTATTCAACCTCTGCAGGAATGTAAATATGGTTGTCCAGTTGAACCTGATGAGTTGTTTATGGCCACTCACAAGAATAAAAAGGGTCTATGGGTTGATACTCGCTCACGCGAGACTTATGTAAGTTTAATCTTAAAATTTTCTTTCATCCATTCTTAATTTTTCATCTAATTTTCTAACATTTCGACGTTATAATCATTGTTTAGGAAAATTATCATCATCGATTGAGGGCCATACAATCAGAAAGTTCATCAGGTTCCAACACTGATGCTCCCCAGCTAGATGCAGCAACCAAGCTTCAAGCTTTAAAGGAGGTTGCTGGAGGAAAGAGTAGAGGTCAAGTTTATGGCACAACAGACTTGGCTGCTAACTACCGCCAAGGAGTGTCTTCCCTCACTCAACCGTCATTTGTTGCTACTGCCACTGATTACTCTGCTCAGATGGCTCGAGAAGAGCGATTTCAAAATGAACTTAACGAAGCAAAGGAAGAAACAAGAACGACAAAGGAAATAGTTAGGGAGTTGCAGGACTAGATGAAGCTCATGCAACAACAGTTTGTTACCATGATGGAGCGTCAACGTGCTGATACTTCAACTGGTACGAGTCAAGTTCACCCACACTATGATAAAGCTGATGACGACCAGCCCCTCCCATGAGTTCTACATATGTTTTACGTGCCTTTTTTCATTTTATTTTAAAATTGTAATTTTTTTTTAAACATTTTAGTTTAATATTTCAATGGACTATAATTACAATTTAGTATTTCAATTCAAAATGGACTATAATGTACGAGTTCTACATATTCTCTTCTTACTGGATATGTTTATTGTTAGTGGATGTTTTCTGATTTTCAGGGTTTGGTTTTTTAATTTCTAAAACATTTCTTTTTTTTCAAATTACTCTTTTCGCGGGCTCAGCCCACGCTAATGCTAATTAAATATTTAATATTTCACATCATGTGAGGGCCAAACCCACGCAATAATCAAAATAATATATTATTTTAATTGTAAGTGTTTTGACTAATGCGAGGGTCAAACCCACACAACCTTCAAAATAAATTCTTATTTTATTATAAGCGTGTGTCAGGTACCCGCAAACTCGAACTAATAAAATATTTAATAATTTACGTGTGCGAGGGCTAATCCCACGCAACCCTCATGATTGTATTTTAAGCGTGGGTTTGGCCCCACAAGCTTCTGCTACTTCTGCATGGGTCTAACCCACATACGCTTTATTATATTTAATTAAGCGTCTGGTTGCGTGGGTGTAGCCCACTCAAGATAGTCAGCTTTGCGTCAAGGAACTTAGTGTAGTTTTCTTCCCCGTGTTATGTCCACACATATTTGTGGGTTTTTTGTGCTTTGCGTGGGCTTTTGGCCTAGGTTAAGTGTTTTCCTGTAGTGAGAATGGATAAAAGGTTGTGGAGAGTGGATGTAGAAGTTTTTTTTCAATCAAATCAACATACATGATAGTGCAAAACAACATAGTGGGGAAAATAGGTATGTGTTCACAATGATTTGGGTATATACACTATACCGAGAATACAATATTTTGAGTGGAGAGTGCTGCTTGAGAGGATTCCAATAAAGGTAAATCTCGAAAAAAGAAGGGTCACGGTTGAAAACAGAATATGACCTATGTAATGATTAAGAGTAGACAATTAAGCATCTCTTGTTTTCCTATAAAATTGCTAATCGAATACGGGAAAAGTATAATAATTGGGTGGGACTAAATACAATAAATCATAATCAACCTTTGATCAACTTCTAACACTTTCACATCGGAGACTTAATGCTAAACAAAAAGTCGTAGATACAGGGTGTATGACTCAGTTGAGTACATGTAATGGTTGAAAAGTAAAAAAATTAGATGTAACGTTTCCTATTCTAACCAGAATTAGTATTCTCTGTAGGATGTCTAAAAACACTTAGATAAATGATTGTTTAGGTTGGGTTATTAATGTTATTAATAAGTCTATAGAAAATCATATAAGAGGCCACACAGGTAAATAGGGGAAGTGATCTAGGTAAATGGTACGATGTCTATTGTTTTTACAGGTACGAACAAATTGAAGAGGAAACATGTCTCAAGACAGCCTTGGCTATTTGCCTACGGTGGGAAGAGAGCTGAAATTGAAATAGCTTGCAATGGATAAGCGTTAGGTAGGAAGAAGAGAACAGCTAGTGTAATCACTGTGGAGAGCCATGAATATTATGCAGTGACATCTAGGATTAACAATATATGATCCTTCAACCCGGGGTAAATTCATTGATGCTAAAATATGCTAAACCTGACATCTTTATTAGAAGGACTTTAGACCTCAATTTTTGTTTACCAGGTTTATATTGAGGGTTTTTTGTTTTTTTTTTGGGTTTTCCTACTACAAAGTGAAAGAGGTATTTTTTTGAAACTTCGCCGATTGGTGCACATGGTTTAAAATCCTGTCATGTGGATGTTAACTGTATTAACTAATGTTTCTTTGTTTCTTTTTATTTGATGTATACAGATTGAAATAACTCTTTACACTTCTTATTAATTCATTCTTTGTTAATAGAAAAAATAATGAACATAACAATGATCAACAGAAAATGTGATTAATTTAGTTGGATTGGGCATTAAGCACAATTCAACTTATTTACATGAATTACAAGACTTTTAATACGTTTTACATGTGCTGGTAGACCACATTCAGGTATTTTATTAAATGGTTCACTGTGCACATTATTATTTCTATACTCTTATTTAGATGGTGACCACACTTACAAACCTATATTTTTGTCTCAATTTTAATAACTTCAATTAGGATGCTCTATTCTCATAACATCTCTGTTAGACTTTCCTTCAAGCTTCCGAGCAAAAATTTCTTTGAAATACTGACTCACTCTAATTCTTTTGAACTGTGGTGGTGTTTCATCAGTGATAAAGCATGGCAAAGGACCTATGACAGCATCTTCTCTAGGGCCATAGAATGTTGCAAATGAAAGTCTTTCCTTCTCGGAGTTTACTGTTGCTCGATGCTCAATACTTCGATACGTTCCGTTGGTAATCATCTATACCATGTAAAACATGCAAAATTGAAAAATTGAAAGTAAATCTCATTATAATAGGCCACATAGAAAAAAGAAAAACAATCATTTCAATGATTTTATAAGTGAAATTAAGTCTTTGACATTCAATTTAGCGCGTGTATATGTTCAGTTATTTCCTAATACAATTATAGTAATAATTTTATTCAGTATGAAATAAAAAAGGGTCAATAACATGTTGGAATTTGGGAATAGAAAATTTATGAGAGTGTTGTCTTCACATGAAGTTGTTAGTCTTTTTCAATCTGTTGATGTTTTAGTGATTTGTTTTGTTATTTCTTGCCATGGGTCTAGTCTATTCTCCTATTACCTTTTTTTTTTTTTTAATAAATTTTATGTAATGATTTCATGCCTAACATTAATTTTATTAAAAAAATTATTTTTTTGAACTACTCTAAACTGTTGATAACTTTTGTAGAAAACTAATAAATAGATGAGATTTTAATTTTTTTCAAAGAATAGAGAAAGAAAAGCCCTAAACAGTTAAACTTAAAATCGTAATAAATATGGTTACTTGATTACCTCCAAGATGTCCCCAACATTAACAATGAAGGCATTAGGCAAGGGCTTAACCGGAACCCACATTCCATCTTTCTTTATCTGCAGTCCTTCTGGTTCATTGATTTGCAAGAGGATGGTGAGAGCTTGTGGATCTGAATGATTGGTGAGTCCAATCACTTTTTCTGGTTCAGGACATGGAGGGTAATAATTCATCCTCATCATTTGTAGCCCATCTTCAAACAATTCCCTTATTTCCTTTTCTTCTATTTCCAATGCTCTTCCCAAATGCCCAAAAATATCCATAGCTAGATCTTTGACTTTTTGTGAGTAAAGTTCTAGAGTGTCTCTGCATCACGACAAAAACCAATTGATTAATGGATATATAATTATGAAAGATCTTTGAGACATGAATAATGTGCAGATATGATTAAAGATTTATGTAGCCATATATACAAATGGATAGTGTCATTTTAACACTACCGTTCAATCCCACATCCATTTGACATTAAAATATATTATTATTTTATTAATATACATATTTTATTATTATAAAGAGTGTAAATTAATTTTTTTTAAACAATGGTCTTAAACCAACATTTCCTTATAGAAATAGAACCTGAAAGGAAGAGGGAGCTGTGGAAATAAGTGGGGCATTCTGGAGCGCTTTGGAAGAGTGATCATGTAGAACATATCAGCCCAATCAAGCTTTTGATCTTCACTCAAAACAAATGCTTGTCCGAAACCCTCCATGTGCTGTGGAGTTTGCCAAAATTTTTTCTTCTCTGACATTGGAAGATTGAAGAAGTCTTCCATCTCCAACTTCACTTTGTCCAGCAACGATGAGCTTATTCCATGGTTTATCAGCTGTAAAAAAAAAAAAATTCTAATAAATTTAGTATTTTTACCTAACCAAAGAAATAATCACATAATAAAATCAAGAAATTAAAAGAAGAAAATGAGAAAATAAAAGAGACCTGGAAGAATCCCCATTCCTTGCAAGCAAGGTTAAGCTTATCCAATTCTGAACTCCCATACTCTTGAGAAAGCAATCTCTGCATGTCAATAACTGGAATCTGAAGGGTAGCATTAGGTTCTTGAGAGATGAGCACCATTTTTTCTTCATGTTGAGGCTGAACGTATCTTGGTGGAACGGTATCCAAATTCTTCTTAGCCAACTCTTGAACTGATGGTACCAAAATTGAAGTCCCTGATATGTTGGAGAACCCTTCCATGATCTTAATTTGCCTGAACAATACCTTCAGTCGATAACTTCGAACGTTCCAGATTGTGATAAGTGTGTGTTCCAAGCTGTCATTATAAAGCAATGACAAGAAAAATATCTATCCGTGCCTGTGGTCGTAATTAAAGTGTGGCCCAAACATGCAAAATAAGAACAGGCAGGAACAATCTGGAAGATTCAAGTATAACTATAGTTAAAAGTAAACAAAAAAACGTCACTAAAAATATGCAAACGACATTAAAAGCATGCAGACAGAGTTAGAAGGTATTTTTTTGTTATCTAAAGTTTAGAGAGACATTGAGGAGCCAAAAAAATTCGTTGGATATCAGCGAACTGTGAGAATGTGGCGAAGCTTTATGTGGTCATGTGAGGAGGTATTCGACTCAAATAGCATAACCGCGCTTCTCCGCCTGCTTCAACGCCACTTTCTTCTTCTTCTTTGTTTTCTTCATTTTCGCCTTTTCACCGTTTGGATGTGGTTTCTGCTACTTCAGTCTCAGCATCTTCTTTCTCTTTCTCCGAAGGATTCATTGTTTTCTAGAGCCTGCAGCAACACCTCACTCCTCTTCTGGTTCAACCGGTGGAAAGCGGCGGTAGCTGTGCCGCGATGGAATGGCGGTGTCGCTAGATCGAGGTGTTCGCCGGGAGAGAGAAGAAGACTAATCAGAGAAGAAGAGAGAGCCCGCAATAAATAAAGAAGGTCAACTTTTAACGACTATTTGTACGATTTTTAACTTTTTAACGACGATACAGTTACGTCTTTGTCTGAATTTTAATTTTGGAGGCAGTGCTAGCAGTCGGTGTAGTTTTGGATGGCTCCGTGTAACTGTCGTTAAATCACACTTTCTACAAATCTTTTATGATGGTGACTATTGTTGATAATTATTAATATTTTGTTTGGATGTGATGATAAATTTAAGACGTAAAAACATACTGAGTTTAAAGGAGAAGTAAAGGAAGAATACTTAAATTTGAATTAAAGAAAAGATAACCAAAAATAAAAAAATTTATAAAAATAAGACAATTATTAATATTATTATAATTATTATTTGTGATTTCAATATTAATATTATTACTATTTTAGTTTTATAATTATTTTATTTATATTATTATTTTGTAAATTTATTACTAATATTTTTATTTTTATTATCATTATTATTATTTTATAATTATTATATTTATTTATTTCACATAAAAATATATATGTACAGAATATTAAATCTATTTTTTTTCTTAATTATTTTAATACTTTTATTTTTTTAGTTTAATTATTATATATATGTTTTAATTATTTATTATTTTAGAATAAAAGAATAAATATTTTGTTATATTTTATTTAAGTATAATTGATTATTATCAAACTTTCTTCACACTTGAAAAGGGGAAGTTTAAGGAAATTTTTTTTATGCTGTTTCCTTTTTTAAATTTTACTCGTGTTTCTTTGTTTAATAACTATCTGTCATTAGAAATAAACATATTGTAAGAGAAATATGGTGAGAAATAAAGAAAAATTAGAAAAAAGTTTATAAAACTTTTTGAATGATGTGATAGGTGTAATCAATATTTTAATTTTTTTTAATTGATAAAGTTGTATGACTACTAATTTGTCATTGTCGTTAACAATGGTTTAAAATGAAATATGATTAATTTATTGGTTATAATTGATAAATTTTCTTTTTAAATTGATAAAAATATACAATTACAAATTTGCCATGGAAGTTAAAATTAATTTATAATGAAATATGATTAATTTGTTGGATGTGATTGATTAATTTTTTTTATTAATGATATTTTAAGAATAGAATTTTCTTATTGTACTTGAAATTCATTTGAAGTGAAATGTGATTAATTATACCTATATTGTGATATCCTTTACAAATATACTTATATATGTGTCCATATAAAATTATTAGACAAATTCTTTCAAGAAAAATACTTCACCTATTATAGCTAAAGAAAAATTTTAACTTTTGTCTCATATATATGTTGGCAAGGATGATAATGGTTCTTTAATAAAGTCAAATCAAAGAAAAGCTTGAAGAGTTTTATATTTAGAATTAAAGTATTTGTGTGTATTGATGATTCACTTGCTAGTATCACAAATTAGTGAAAAATGCTCTAAGAGGTTTTAAAATTAAACTGAAGTGATTTGACAATTTACAAGCAAAATTGTTTCACTCATGTTTTTAATAATTTTTTTTTTTCAAAATTAATCAGGTGAAAATTTGTTTAGTAAAAATAAATTGATTTAGTTTGACTTCGAATTGATTGTTTTCACTAAAGTATAATTGTTTTTAAATAATTGTTTCGATAACATTAGAAATAGACAGGAATTACCATTATCCAGAAGGGACATATGACAAAGCGCACAATGTACAACAAACAAAGAGAGCTTAATCAAGGTTTTAAGACTGTTTTTGATCAAAAGAAGTTCTTGGATCAACTTCTCTGATATGTGATAGAAATGTCTTGTGTAACATCATTCTTCAGTTAGAAAGTTTTCTACAACTTGTTTAAGCCAGTTTTATTTCATACTTTGTTACATATTTGTTTGTATACTGAATTTCCATTGTTGTATCGGGTTTTTGTCTACATTTGAATAGGTTTTTTAGTTGTAGAGGTGTAGTAGGGTGTTGCACATGTTCTTGGTGAATCTTGCAAGATGCAAGATTAGGTCTTAATTGTATAGTGTGTATAATTTGATTTGTGTTAATGGAATTCTTTGTAAGTTTGCAAAGAAAACTAGATCGATGTAACTCTTGAGGAAAAGTGAACCCGTGTACAACTTCTTTTTTCCTTTCTCTCTGTTCTCTGATCTTGATTTGTGTTTAATTCTCTGAAAAATCTGTAACTGCACAAAAAATTATTCAACACTAAATTTGAGAATCAACTAATTGTTTTTCTTGGGCTAAATATCTATTATAAATAGATTTAAAGTGTACTGCAATATATTTTCTTCAATAACGTGTTCAAATATTCTTACATTGTTTTCTGCTGTTAAAGTAATGCATTCTTGGTAATTGTATGTTTCTGGAAACTCCATGTGTTAATCACGTACTTTAATAAATTGATTTTCTAGTATTTTGTCGTGTTGTAAAATTCAAATTCATTGGTTTTCTAAATTGAATAATTTTTCAGGATCTCTAAACTAGAATTATATCTAATTGTTTGTGAATATTAATTGATTGTCTTTCTATTGTATGACAACTTATACTGCAATAAATTAATTTAATTGAAGATATTCATTCTTGGAAACTTACTTTTGTAAAAAATCACTATATATTCATTCTTGGAGACCCCAATAAGGGGAGAATACTTAGTGGAGATGTTGGTGATAAATACTTATTGATCATTAAACATGTTCTATTTGTGGAAGGATTGAAGCACAATTCACTCAACATTAGTCAACTGTGTTATGCCTCATTTTAGATTCAATTTCAAGGAAATTTTGCTAGTTGGTAAAAGAGTAAACAATATTTACATACTAAATTTTTCCTGATGTCAACGATCTAATGTCTAAAAGTGATAAATCAGGTTTATGACATAGGCGTATTACGCATACTCACATGAATAATCTAAATAAGTTTGTGTCTAAAGATTTAGCCGATGGTTTACTAAACTCAAGTTTGAAAAGGACAAGATCTGTGAAGCATGCCAAAAGGGAAAATAGTTCATAAAATTCTTTTAAGAAGAAAAAATTTGTTTCTACCTCAAGACTCCTAGAGCTGCTCCGTACGGATCTTTTTGGACCTTCTTGAACCATTAGCTTAGGTGACAACTACTATGGTTTAGTTATTTTACATGATTATTCTAGGTATATATGACGTCCCTTTCCTCATATATAAATATTAAAGATTTTATTAATATTAGACCATCCCTCAAAAATATAACAAAAAAGAAATATCATGAAAATCTAATAGACTATGTGAATAGTAGCAAAAATAGAAAGATAGAAGAATCTTCGTCTACTAAATCCACAAAACACTAATCCTAACCTTGGCAGTAAAGAAATCTAGATAGAATAATACCAAGGTATGTGAAATATGGTGAAGGCTCAAACATCTATCAAATGATGTTTAGTAGAAAGCATGGTAATTGATGAAGAAGAGTTAAGAATACAAAGTTCAACTGAAGCCAAACGAATAAACAACTCAAACAATAGACAAAAGGACAAGTAGATCCATATGCACGATATTGAACTAGTTCAGAATATGAGAATGTACTACTTCGTTCTCTTGAAAACGAAAAGGTCAATAATACAAAGGCAAACGAAAGATCATTATGTAGATAAGATATGAAGAAATAATCCATTTGAGAGGTATAGAACTTAAAATAATTACAACGAAGTAACCAAGAAACAATTATTTCGTAGAATCATTTTAAAGGGGAATAGATGAATGAATAAATACTAAATGGTAGATGTAAAATACTCCAGACGGATAGAATAATACACAGGTTAACCAATAATAAGTTCCATCTATGTCAATGATTTATTATCCATCTCGAGTCTTTTGCATCATGCTTACAGTTCCTTGTATCATCTAAGTACAATAGAGTGTTACAAATATGAAATGAATAAAATCTTGTTTCAAATACAATTGATACATAATAATTTTCATCTATCTAACTCCACGTTGTTTTCCCTTGTGTCTCTTCTTTACCTCTTACATTGAGACCTTTGTTCACAACTCTTCCTGACTAGAAGAAAGAAGACCAGGTTTTGATGATTTGCTCTCCTCTTTTTCCTTAACTCCTTGATGGTCCGCTCTCCTTTTTTTTCTTAACTCCTTTGATGGAATTATATCAAAACCAAACCTGTCACCATAGTCTTCTTCCCCTCTGGCTTTGTCTGATCCTTTTGGAGGCTAGGTTAGGACACCATCCATTCACATAGGTTCTTTCCAAGTCTCCAAAATACTAGGTTGAGTCACCATCCATTAAAGGACTGGTGAAAGTCCATCTAATTGTCCATATGTGATTCATGATAAGAGATTTAAATATTGATTCTCTTTCTGTCATTAATTAGAGGATGTATTTTACAACGTTAAACGATAGATAACTATTTATAATATTGTAAATTATGGGAAGTTACAATATACATGGATATTATTCATTATAACCAAAGATGATGCATTCACAGCCTTCAAAAAACTTACTAGAATTTTGCAAAATGAAAAATATTTAACATTGTTGCTATCAAAACTATGGGAGCGATAATTTCAAAATGACAAATTTGAAAAATTTTATGATAAAGTTGAAATGCTTAAAATAGTTAATATTAATAAAATTAAAAGAAAATATTATAAATAATATTAATAATATTAATGATAACATTAATAATAATATTAAAACAATAATAATAATAATAACAATAATAATTTTCATAATATTAATAAAACTAATATTAAAAGAAATATTAATAACATTAACATTAATATTAAAAATAATATTATTCTTACTAATAATATTAATAATAATTTTAAGTGATCTTCCACAGCCCTTGGAAGGCTCTTCTGAGGTCTTTGATCTTCTGTCTCTTGATGAGTCTGTCTGGCGGAGATACATGCAAAAGGCACTCCGATGCTAAAGTTAATGTATCCAGGTATCAAAGCTTTATTATTTGGATCTAAAAGATGTATATTTCCTTTTGTATTCATTATGTTACTTATAGGAGTTTAAAGGATAGTTGTTTTGATATGATTGATTTGATAAGTATGTTCCTAACTTGGTTGATTTGACATACTGACACCTTTTATGTCAAAGTCATGGAGTGAAAAAACACAAATAATATATCAATCATGGATAAATAGTCTTCGACCCTCACCTGGTCAGGGGCTACTCGACCTTTTATGCTCTAGTTGCCTGACTATTGTATCGAGTAGCAAGTGATTATCCTTTGGCTGGGAACTATCCAGCCTCATATGTGCAATAACAATAATAATATTATTATTAATCATATCAATAATATTATTAGTAATATTAATAACAATAACAATAATAATAATAATAAAACTAATATTAAAAATAATGTTAATTATAATATTAATAATAATAATAAAATTCATAAAAATAATATTAAATATAATATTAATAGTAATATTAATAATATAATGTTAATGATATTATTATTATTATTAACATAAACATTAGCATTAGTGATAATAATAATATTATTATTAATGTTATTAATCATAATATTAATAATAATTATAATTATGTTAAAATTAATTATTAATATTAGCTACGAAAAAAACTATATGCAATTAGTATGAATTTAAATCCATATGTAGGTAAATTACTTTCAGATTTATATCCATATGTAATTTATATACAATTGTTTTCCCTAGGTATTATTTACATATTTAAATCCGTAAGTAATTACTTACAAATTTAGATTTGTAGATAATTACTTAAGGATTTTTTTTAGATAAAATTCATAGATAATTAATTACCTATGAATTTTTGTTGTAGGTAAAATCTGTAAGTAATCACTTATGAAATTTTCTGTAGAAACCACATTCGCAGGTAAAATTCATAGGTAACGCTAAATCACTAGTAGAAAAACCACATTTAACCATGGTTCTACAAGACTTATAATTGCTGCTCTTGAACCACAGTAGATTCAACCACAGTAAAAAGTACTGAAGCTACCACTATAGTTGTATAACTGCGGTGGAAAGTATAACATACCACTGCGGTTTTAAAGAAATCGCGGTAAGAAATGCCTAGAGTGGGCCAAAAAATAGCAAAAAATGGACATACCACCGCAGTTGTAATGAAAATCGCAGTGGTGTAGGACATAACACCATGGTTGTTTAAACAACCGTGGTGGTATTTACAATCATGGTGGTAAATTCAATTTTTTTTTTAAATAGCACAGCAAATAGCTGCTGTCCAAAACCTACTCAAATTTCAAATGTAGACAGATTGCACATACACTAGTAAATTGTTACAAACATTATATAAGTCATACTCTAAGTATTTACACAAACATTATATAAGTCATACATTACCCTACACTAGTAAGTTGTTACAATATACTACAAGTTACACAAACATTATATAAGTCTTGCAATACTATACATTGTACTATACTTACTACTCTAAGTTGTTATTTCTCATGTCAATGAAGTAAGTTGCCCATTCTTTTCAAATTTCTTCTATGGAGTTGTGTTCAAGTGGGTCTGGATCTGAGAAAACCTAAAATGGGATAATTGTGCTATTAGTTATTATCAAATGAAACTCATTATAATTTTATGTAATTTGAACACTTTCATACCTGCTCCCAAGAGTCTATGCTACGGGCTTGGACTATGGTCTTCATCCAATGCATCACGTAGTATCTACATTCCCAACCTCCTTTTTGTTTGTTACACTACAATTTCATCAAAGTTAAATCATTAAACAAGTCCACAACGAATTTAATAGGTACAATTAAGAATAAAAATACCTTAGGCTGCACCCAACGTAGGGTATGGGATGAGGATATAGATCAACCGCCAAGTACATTAATAACATTAATTGCACTGAAATCAAAGATGATTAGTAATAACTTGCATATTATATAAACAAGATCAATATTATTTAAAGTTAATTAAATCATACCCTTGTACCACTTGTTTCGTATCAGAATTTGGCTTCTGATGCAGTAAACAGAACCAAATCGTAGTGTTATTCGGAGGACAAACAACCATTAGTTGCCAATGATTCCTAAAATAATCAATCCGTTATTCATGTTCACTAAATTACTTAAAATCAAAATATAAAGATCAGTAACTTACAAATGAATAATTGGGGCAAAGTAAATGCTCCTTTTGGATTCTTGAATCCATCTCTGCATATAATTCTCGCATTCCAATTTTTTATTTTCGAACATTTGTATGCTTTGTGGCTCAAGGAATCCATAAATATCAGGATTCCTTGTGATATAAACTAATCTATTTATGTACCTGCATTGTTAATATCATGAATATCAGTAAAAACATAATTCTTAAGAAATGTAAAAATGTGTAACTCTAAAGTATACTTACATCATCCATAACTGAATGATTGTAATGTTTAACATTTGGAATCCCATGGCGATTTCCATTATGTCATGCATGTATATGTACAGTGGCATACCACCATTGTTGACACCAAATATTGTATGATCCCACTAAATTTTACAAGGTGAATCATACATAATGTGGGAAAGCCTAAACAACTCCTGAATTAGATTCACATTTGTTTGGAGTTGTTGGGGTGGCTGCGGCTTAGGACTTGGTCATTCGGAGACCACCGGTTCACCAACTCACGCAGCAATGGACAACTGATAATTGGTTTTGCCATCCGAGTAAGCCACTTAAACGGAGTTCTGTTCAACTTCTCCCTTTGGAAGTCAGACAATTTTGTATTCACTTCAACGATAATATCAGTATCAACTGGTTTGTACATAGACCAGCATACCTTTCAATATGTGGCTCTTTCTCTTTTGTACCATATGAAGCTCTAATGTAGGTGTGTTTTTTGTGCACATTTTTGTTCCACCTACTCAGTATATGCTTTTCTGAAGCTTTATTCACCCATTCCTGTGCAAATACCAGTAGTGAGTGGCGACATAAAATTCCCCTAATATGGTTACATCTTTCGAATTATGGGATTTAGAAATGAAATGTAGTTTGGTCACAATGGACCACCGACCAATGCCATCAACGAAACCAACGGACAAGGCTGCTGCAACATGACCACCACTGTAGATACCACATGTTTAACCTAGTCTACTTAACTGTTTAACTATGTTCAACTTTCTGACCACCTACCACAGCCACCAGATATGTGGCCCCTTGACCTCCATACTTCAATCCCTTACATGTTTTGCACCATGGCATTCGATATAAGTGTGTCTTCCTTCAACATAAGTGTTTAACTCAGTTCAACTTTCAAACTACCAACCATAGTCACCAATTATGTGCCCCCTCACCCTTACATGTTTTGCACCATGGCATTAATACAAGTGTGCCTTCCTTAAACCTTAAACCCCAAACCCTACCAGTGACATCAACCAAGGGACAGGGGTCATGTGTCATGACCAACCCTGCACATACAAAGTGTTTAATACTCTGCATTTAATTGTTTAACTATGTTCAAATTTCTGACCACTCACAACATTCACAAATTATGTGCCCCCTCACCTCCATAGTTCAATCCCTTACATGTTTTTAACCATGGCATTCAATACAAGTGTGTCTTCATTCACCGTGTAGCACCTACCAATGAGATAAAAAAAAGAATAGGGGTCATGCGTCATGACCAACATTGCACATACTAAGTGTTTAACCCTGTGCACATAAGTGTTTAACTCAGTTGAACTTTCAAACTGTTATCACTCTCACAAGAATAAAGATTTGATGAAGCCAAACAAGACAAAACAAGCAAGACAAAGCAAGCAAGCAATTGGAGGAGATTTGGGATTTGGTCTTGTGTGAGTGAGTGAGAGGTTGATTGGCAAAGAACCTATGCATAATTGAGGAGAATTCCACCAGCACTATGGTCTAAGAGTGATTAAAAACTAATCAAAGTGAGCTAGCTAAAGTTTGGTGCATACTGGTTTGAAATACACTGCACTGGACAAAAATAAATCGATTCCAGTTTTCATGAAATCGATTTATTCGTGTCTGGCAGAACTTAAATAACTGATTTGTGAAAAACAGATTTGGGGGTTTTTCCTTTATAAAAACTGCAAGGTTTCTAAAGTGCGCCAGAGTCTGACTTACAGAAATTAAGAGTCATTTTCTTGAGATCACAGTGAGAAAACACTTTGGGTAATTGAGAAGTTCTTGATCAAATTCAATTGGGGCTTTTTCTTAAAGAATCACTCTTGACCAATTCACTGTGCCACTGGAATTCTTCAAGACTGTGCAAAGGGTTCTTCTGCGCGCCAATCAGGGAGTCTTTCTTAACCATTCTTGATCCCTTTTGTATCAAGATATGCGTTGATTGTTTGTAATTCTTTAAAACACTTGAA
>Ga0209700_101035_pt1 | contig 56398 bp, 40 predicted proteins | sample SiratroredBW_FD_187528 | JGI IMG/M metagenome (GOLD analysis project Ga0209700, IMG submission 187528) | Root nodule microbial communities of legume samples collected from California, USA - Siratro red BW (SPAdes) (version 2) | ecosystem: Host-associated > Plants > Roots > Nodule | place: USA...
TCCCCACCAGGCACGGCGGCAACTTCTCAAAGAAGGACAGCACGAAACGGCGCTTGAGTTGACGCCGTATGACCACTTGCCCGGCTGCATCGACGCCATGCACTTGAAAGACCGACTTCGCAATATCTAGACCGATCGTCGAAATTGACTGCATAGGCTGCTCCTCCGAATCGTGGGAGCCTCAAAAACGGCGCCCATACCTTGGCACTCTCGTGCCGGTGGAGGAGCCGTCCACAGCATCATAAGCGGAAGCGGCTCGGCGCTATTCATCGCCTCGTCGGGGGTAATGAAATGGGCGTTATCCGGCGCAACCTGGAAGGGATCAATGATCCCTACGACGCGCGCGGTCGATAAGGGCCTCGACCTTTGGTAATATGCGCGTGACGACCGCTTCGATTCCGGCCGCGGTCGGATGTAGGCCGTCCGGCAGCTTGAGCTGAGTATCGTCCACAAACGCATCGTCGAAAGCCGGGTAGAACAACACGTTGTGCTCTCTGGCAAGATTAGAGAACATCGCCGCAAAGGCACGCTTGTACTCGTCTCCACGGCTGGGTTGGGTCCGCACCCCGCAAAGAAGCACGACAATCCGCCGAGCTTCGAGATTGCGTAGTATCTCCGCGAGCGCCGCGCGAGTGACATTTGGTTCGAATCCCCTAAGCATGTCATTCGCACCGAGTTCCAAGATTACCGCGTCGGTATCGTCACTGATCGCTCGGTTCAATCTAGCAAGGCCTCTTGCAGCTGTGTCACCAGACACACCGGCATTTGCAACCGCGGCCGATTCACCTCTGGCTCTCAATGCAAGTTCTAGTTTCCTCGGAAAGGCATAGCCGGCGGGGACACCGTAGCCGGCAGTGAGAGAATCCCCGAGCACGACAATTCTGACCACCCTTTCATCGGCACGAACATTATGGTTCGTTGCCCACGCAAGTAAAACCGCGGCGACAATGACCGCGACCCCCTCGAGGCTCACGATAATCGGCTTGCTGGAAGACTTCTGTCTCGCCTGAAGGCTGGATCGATGCTGCTTGCCGACCTTGGCTACGACGCCGAGTGGATTAGAGAACTTGCCATGAAGAAGGCGCATGGACCAACATCCCACCCAAAAGCCATCACAGCGAACCGATCTGCAATTAGTCTGGAGGTCTATGCGCAAGCGCGAGAGACGTTCGTTCTGTTTGAGAGCCTGCTGAACGCCGCGCAGACGCGGAGATTGCTACTCCTCAAGGAAATCAAGAGCCACTAGAGCCTTTCGGTGGGCAAGATGCCAAGCACAGGGCAATCAGATGCATTGAACAGTTCACGTACCTGATCCTGGTTTAAACAGGTCCAGATGAGGCGGCGCCGTTGCCGGTGGCGCGCGCTCGGAACAATTCAGATGAACGTCCCGTGAGATTGTTTCGTAGCCAAAATATCGCACCAGCTCCGGCTCCTCGAACGGTACATCGTGGAATGCCGTCGACAGCCATTTGCTAGACGGGTCACGCTCCCATTCCTGCGGGAATAAAGCTACCTCTTCTTTCCACTGTTGACTCGCTGTACTGACTACTGGCTCACTGCGAACGGCACAGAACAGTGCCGTAGCCAAATCTGGGCTGTCGTAACCCGGAAAATGATTGATTTGAGTTGCACGCGGATTGATCTCTATGAGGTTAGCGCGCTGGGTGGCATCATCAAACACAAAATCGAAACCAACAATGCCGGAAAGCTTCAGGTGTCGCGCGATTGAACGTGCCGCGGCAATCATCGCCTCCCCTTTTACACGACGAACCACAGTTGCGATGCCGAAATCTCGGCCACGCTGCAAGACTTCTACGGCGGCCCAACCCAGCACATCCCCGCGCCAGCACGCGACCACGCAGTTGGCAACGTGTCCCATGACGTACGATTGAACGCAAATCTGCGCCGTCGAGAAGCTACTCGGCGAGAAAAACGGTTCGACGTCTCCGTCAACCAGAAAAGACTTCATGCGGCGAACCCAGCTTTTCTGAAGACGCATTCTGAGAAGGCAAGGCACAACTTCGCTCATCGTGCGCATCAGGATTACATCCCTGCCACCGGTACTGCCGTCGAGCTTCAGAACGGCAGGTAGCCCATGCCGCCGGACCCAATCCAGCAGGTCCCGAAATCCGTAAATTGCAGACGTCTGCGGGATATGTACATCAGGCAATTGCGCAAGATCCGCCAAGAACGAACGCCTAGCAACGACGTGATAAGACAGCGGCGATCCCAGCGACGTTTCGATCAGCGAAGCCGTCCGCTGCATATCGGGACAACTGCCGACTACTGATGTCTCCTTATACAGCCTATGCAAGTGAGCGACGACACGATCGTCGCACGGTACGATAAGATCAGGCTGTGACGCCGCGATGGCTTCTTTAACGGAACTATAGGGAGAAATCGGCCGATATTCGAATGTCCGATTTGGCGAGTGCATCCTATGAATCGGATGCCCGGCTAGCGCAACGACGTCAACGTCAAAGCCCGCCTTCCGAAACGCCATCGCCAACCGCGCGACGTTGGGCCACAACACACTATGTGCGAGCAGTACTCTTAGAGTCATCGCTCCGCCCATGCATCGACCTGCCGCCTCCAGCCTTCTTGCGACCTGCGAAGCGATCGGCACAGGCTTGGTAACAGACGTTGCGAGGCAAAGCCTGCACCAAATGCAAAACGCAACATCGGACCGAAGCTGTTTGCGGCAATCGGCCCGACGAAGAAAAGCCCCTCAAGCGAGGATTCAAAGCGCGTCGACAATCGCGGAGCTTGGTTTACGTGCGCCAAGCGCGAGAGCACCGATTGATCGAGATAATTCAGCCGTCGGACGTCGGCGTGATACCCCGTCGCAGAGACAACGTGGTCTACGCTCATGCATGCGATATCGCCTGCTCTGCTCCGCAATTCCAGACGCACGCGCCCGCCGGAAGCGGACGCGCTGACCAATTCGCGACCGCTGACGACAGGGACGCGACCGCTGAACATAGCCTTCATCGGCCAGCCCGCCGCAGGTCCGAGATGCCGTCGAACGACTTCCCCGCGGAAACCATCGGGCATGAAGTGAAAAAGCAGCGGTGCGTCGGTACACATGCGAGACTTCAGACCTGGCCCGATACCGGAGCGGGGACGTCTGATACGCTGCCACAGGGATTCCTTTGCTGAGGGCGGGTTCGCAAAAACCAAGTTTTCACGCCGACAGATCAATGTAACGTCGGACCCGCGTTCCTTCAGCAGGGCCGCAAGATCGATGGCCGATGCGCCACCACCAATCACCGCGACGCTACGGCCTGCGAACTGGCCCAAATCATGGTGATCGTAGCTATGTGAAACAAGCCTCGTTCCTAGTGTGGCGAGAGCCGCAGGCAGATAACGAAAATGCCCGATACCCGTTGCCACGACGACTCGCCGGACGCGCACACTGCCTCCGTTCTCAAGGTGGAGTTCGAAACCATTGCCATGCTGGCGAAGGGAGTGAACGGTCGTCTCTTTCAACGCCGGAGCGAAGCGCTCTTGGAACGCCATACCGTACTCGACGAACGTCTTCAGGCCCACGGGGACAAGAGTGTCGCTGTATTCGATTGAACGCTCCCTGCAGAAGCTGGACAGCGGGAACGCATTCTTGGGATCGTAGAGATTGGAAGCAAAGCCATCTGACTTCAGCAGCATGCCTTCGGGCATGTGGCGCCGCCACATCTCCATCGGGCGCCCAAATATCAGATGATCGACTCCTGCGGCGCGCAGATGTGCCGCGACTGCCAAACCATAAGGGCCGGCGCCTATAATTGCGACTTCAGCGTCCATGGGAAAACCCAATTAAATTAATATCTGAGATTTAGTAATTTTTACGATATTAAATTTTTCATTTAAATGCAAACACAGCTTGGATCGCCCGCGTTCTACCCGCCCTAATGCTGCTTGAGGAGTCGTGAGCATCACCAGCCGTCCTGCGCTCGCCCTCCGTGTTAGCTGTAGCGGTCGCCATGTGCCCGGAGGTGCTCCATGGTTCTGGTCGCGTCGTTCGTCAACGTAGCCGATTGAATTCAGATTGAGAATGAGGCGGCGCCTTCTCTCTGCGCTCTGTATCCAAAGGGCCGCAGAAACTCCCGCTCTTCTAACGAAATGTCGCGACGGGTCAATCTGGTTGCCGGTCGCGCCACCGAATCTGGGACCATCATTGTTTTACCGCGCGCCTAACGTGCGCACCGGCGCAATGCCGCCCAATAATGCCAAGTCCTTATTGAGCTCACTCCCGCTATTGAGTCCACTGACCAATCATGACGGCTGCCGCTTTTCAATCGCCTCCGGCGGTCTACCGGCGGCCTCTTGATCAGTAGGTGACGCGCTCGCGAAGGCCGAAGAGCGTGCGCAACTGATCTCCCAAGGCCACAAATCCACTGGTTCGCCCGTTCCCGAAATAGAAATTTTTGCGCGTAGGGCGGGGGCGAGCCGCTCCAGAATCAGGTGCCGCTCCAAACGGATCTCGCGTTCGAGGGCGTCCGAATAGATCGGGAGCGCGTGGATTGTCTCGCGAGGGATTCTACAGGACACGTGCCCAAATGGGGTCGCTACCCCGACCACGATGGCCTTGCCATCCCACTCGACCTCGCCGACGAACTCGATGTCTTCGATATAACTCAGCGTCATATTAAATTCCAAATTTAATAATTTCCGCCATCGATTTACGCTCTATTTTTGAAAGGATGATGGCGCGTCACCAGCCATCAGGGCCGGATTGTCACCCTCCAATACGAATGCGACTTTGCAGCGAATTCCTCCAGGCAGCGCCAAACGCGGGTTCGGCAGGGCCAGACGCACCCCGAACGTTCCGCTGGCGGCATCGAGGACGCGGTCGACAACGGTGACAGAGGCAGTATAAACGCCCCCGATGGGCAGCTCCGGTCGCACCTTGGCTCTGCTGTCGGCACGGATTTGACCAAAATATGCGGTGGGCACGAACACTTCGACCCTCAGCGGATCAATCTGTGCGAGGGTGAGGACTGGGCTCTGGTCATTTCGATATTCACCCGGAACGAGAAGCCGCTCGACCACCACGCCGTCGATCGGGCTGCGCAGCGCGCGTTGGTTCAGAACCTCTTCGGCGTGCGCGACTTCCAAGCGAGCAAGCTCCTTGTTGAGTTGCGCTTCCTTGAGCTGCTGTTCGGCAACCTGCACCTCCGCTTCGGCTTCCTGGAGTGAAGCGAGTGGGCTGACGGATCTTGTGTGGAGCTCTTTCAGACGCTCATGTTTTTGACGTAGGAACTGCGCGCGGGCTTCGGCTGACTTCACGGGGGCATCATTGGTCGCGCGGGCCCGCGCGAGCGCCAGCGTTGCGGCCTCGACTCCATCTTCGATCTTGCCAATGATTTGGCCCTGCCGAACGATGTCGCCGCGATCGACATCAAGGCGCGCGATCATGCCGACTGCCGGGCTCGCCAGCTTGACGGTTTGCTGCGGCTCGATCACGCAATTGAATTCTCGCTCCCCCGCCGAGATTTCTGAGGCCTCTGCCCTTGCACCGGAACCGGCAGGCAAGATCCCCACAGGCAGCGACAAGCACAACACGATGTAGTTCATCCGCCGAGCTCTGCCGACAATTCCCTCAATCGGACGCATCATGCGAGTTCCCATCGAATTCCGCTTTCACCCCTTTTGTATATAATATTAATTGGATTTAATGAACTTAAAATGGTATAAATGAAAAAATAATATAAATGGATTGGCGTAAGATGGCGCCCCTCTCCGAGAGCACGACCAAAGTCATTAGTCGGTGCTTTTTCTGGACAGCACATGTCTGAGCCCGACTTGACAGCAAGCGGGGGTCCCGCCCCACAATTGCGGAGGGTCCCCGCAGACACGGCGACGTCGCCGCACTGGCAAGGATTGCTGAACGCAGGAAACGAAGCGACATTTGTTTCGGCCTGGTTGGCGCTGCAATGCAGCCGTATTGCCGGCGTGTCAGCGGGTCTGTTGCTCCTGCGGCGGCTTGATTCAACTGCGCCGTCATTATCGGTAACGTGGCCGCCTCGGGATGTGGACACCAGCGATCTCAAGCGCCTGGCCGAAACCGCCTACGCAGAGCGCCGCTTGGTCGTTGCTCCCGGTCGCGTCGGTCCTGATTCCAGGCCGGCGCAACCTGTGGCCCTGATAGTCGCCCTGCCGCTGGGCACTGCGAACGAGCCGATTGCGGCTGTGGCCATCGCATTGACGACGACGGCCGCCAAGCCCCTGGTCACCCCGGCCGTCGTCGCTGAGCAATTGCGCTGGGGCGCGGGCTGGCTCGAGGCATTGCCCTGGGCCAGGCACACTAAGGATCTCTCGTCTGACGTAACGCGAGCCGCATCGTGCCTCGACCTCCTCGTCACAGTGAACGCGCAGCCGCGGCTGAGCGGTATGGCAATCGCGGTGGTCAATGAACTGGCAACCCGACTGCGGTGCGAGCGCGCATCGCTCGGTATTGTCGGTCGGAATGGCACAATCCGCCTGCGCGCGGTTTCGTTCTCGGCCAGCTTCAAGCGCGAGAGCCGCCTCGTCAATGCGATCGAGAACGCAATGGAAGAGGCGATCGAGCAGCGTGGCTGCGTCGCTTATCCGCCATTGCCGAGGATGGGACGTGTCGTGACCATCGCCCATCGGGCACTGGCGGAGGAAGCAAAGGCGTCCGGCTCGTCGACGATGTCAGTTGTACTGGTCGGCCCCCATGGAGAACCGATCGGCGCTCTCACCTTCGAACGTCACCGCGCCGAACCCTTTACGGACGACACGCTGAAGTTGGTAGAGGGGATCGCGGCACTGCTGGGACCTCAGATCGGATTGCAGCTGCGGGCGAACCGGCTCTTGGGCGGACGCGTGGTTGACGGTATCGGCGACGGATGCGCGGCACTGTTCGGCGCACGGCGGCCGACCCTCAAGCTCTGCGTCGGCGGTGTCATGGCGCTTGCGCTGACCCTGGTCTTTGCGAAAGGCGAGCACCGCGTCACCGCGAAATCGGTGCTTGAGGCCGAAGTGCAGCGCGCAGCCGTGGCTCCGTTCGACGGATTTGTTCGAGCGGCCCCGGCACGGGCTGGCGACACGGTGCGGCAGGGCGATCTTCTCGCCCAGCTTGACGACCGGGATCTCGTTCTCGATCGGTTGAAGTGGCGAGCCGAACTCGACAAGCTGCTTCAGCGCGATCGCGAGGCGCTCGCCAAGCACAATCGCAACGGCCTCGTGGTCCTGGAACCGCAGATCCGGCAGGCAGAGGCGCAGTTGGCACTCGCCGAAGAGAAGCTCGCGCGCACCCGGATCCTCGCTCCATTCGACGGGGTCGTCGTCTCCGGCGACCTGAGCCAGATGCTCGGCTCTCCCGTGGAGAAGGGAAAGACGCTGTTCGAGGTGGCGCCACTCAGTTCCTATCGCTTGATCGTTCAGGTCGACGAACGTGACGTCCGCTTCGTGGCGGTCGGGCAAAGCGGCACCGTCGCGCTCGCAGGCAGGCCCGGCGAACCGGTGCCAATGACCCTGAGCAAGATCACGCCGGTTACGCTCGCCGATGAAGGACGCAATGCTTTTCGGATCGAGGCCCGCCTCTCGGAAGCGGGCCTTGCATTGCGTCCCGGGATGGAAGGCGTTGCAAAGATCAATTCCGGACGACGCTCGCTTGCGTGGATCTGGATGCATCCTATCGTCGATTGGCTACGCCTCGCCGCGTGGAAGTACCTGCCGTAAGAGGGGCGATATGACTGCAGCCCCGTTTCTAAGCTCGTCCTGGTATCGCGTCGCGCAACGCAGGCCGAAGCTTCGCGACCACACCTCGGTCTACCGACATCGGTATCGGGGCTGCATTTGGTACGTCGTGCAGGATCACGCGACCGGCCGCATGCACCGATTGTCGCCTGCCGGCTACATGATCGTGGCCGCGATGGACGGCGTGCGAACGGTTGACCAGATCTGGCATGAGGTCGGATCCGCTCTTGCAGAGGAGGCGCCGAGCCAGACCGACGCCATCCAATTGTTGGCCGACCTCAGCGCTTACGACCTGTTACAAACCGAAGTGACTCCGGATGCAAGCGCGCTGGTCGCGCGTGCAGCGAAAGCAAAACGATCCAGGTGGCTCGGCAACGTGCTCTACCCGCTGGCCCTGCGGATTTCGCTCTGGCATCCGATCAGGTTTTTCGAGCGTACCCGGCCGCTTGCAGAATGGTTATTCGGGTTGCCGGGTGCCGTGCTGTGGCTACTGGTGGCGTTGCCGGCGCCTCTACTCGCGGCACAACACTGGCAGGAATTAACAGCCGACGCCTCCGACCGAATCCTGGCCACCGACAACCTTCTGTCGCTCGCGCTGGTATATCTCCTGCTCAAGACCTTGCATGAATTTGGGCACGGATTTGCGGTCACGGCGTTCGGGGGAACAGTACCCGAATTCGGAATCATGATCCTGGTGTTCGCCCCATTGCCCTATGTCGACGCTTCTGCCGCATCGGCATTCCGCAGCAAGTGGAGGCGCGCTCTTGTCGGCGCGGCCGGAATGATTGTCGAAGTATTCTTCGCTGCGCTCGCGCTCTACGTATGGCTTACTGTGGAGGCTGGACTTGTCCGCGCGCTCGCATTCGACGCACTGGCCGTGGCCGGTGTCTCGACCCTGGTATACAACGGCAATCCGCTCCTGCGATATGACGGCTACTACATTCTCGCGGATCTGCTGGAAATCCCGAACCTGGCGCAGCGTGCTACCCGGTACTGGACCTACCTTGTCAATCGCCACGCGTTTCGCGCGGATGGATCGAAGGATTTCGTAGCCACGACTGGCGAACGAATCTGGTTCGTTCTTTACGCACCGGCTGCTTTCCTTTACCGCCAAGTCGTGATGCTCGCGATCGCCGTGTTCGTCGCCTCGCAGTATCTCGCCCTCGGTGTCTCGATCGCGGTCTGGAGCCTGCTGACAGGTGTTGCGCTGCCGATCGGCAAGGCCCTGTGGTTCGTGCTCGCGAGCCCGAGCCTTCACCGCAATCGTGCCCGCGTCGTGACGGCGACCTTCGGCATGATCCTGGCCACCGGGTTGATGCTTTTCCTAATTCCGGTCCCTTCTTACACCACGACGGAAGGCGTCGTCTGGTTGCCGGAGAATGCAATCGTGCGCGCGAGAACCGACGGCTTCGCGCGCGCGCTTCTGGTCCATCCGGGCATGAACGTCACAGCCGGAGAAGCGTTGGTCGAAAGCGAGGAATCAACACTCCAGGCCGAACTCTCAATTCTCCGCGCACGCGTCGCCGAACTCGAGACGAGGCTTGCCACCGAGCGCTTTACCGACCGCACGAGCGCGGAGATCACCACGATGGAATTGGGGCAGGCACGCGCCGAGCTCGCGACCGCGACCGATCGCGCCGCGCGCCTCATCGTGCACAGCCGCAGCGATGGCACCTTTGCCGTTATGAAACCACAGGATCTGCCTGGACGCTTCCTGCGCGAAGGGCAACAGATTGGCTACGTACTTACTCCCGGTTCACGCATCGTGCGCGCAACAATCCGTCAGGACGACATCGACCTCGTTCGTCATCGGCTGCAGAGCGCCGAAGTTAAACTCGCAGAGCGCCTTGACGAGACGTTGCCCGTTGAGTCCATTCGCGAAATACCGACAGGCCGTGACGTCCTCCCCAGCAGGGCTTTGGGCGGCGCCGGCGGCGGCCCTTTCTCCGTCGATCCTGGCGATCCCGAAGGCGTAAAGACGCTGCAACGCGTCTTCCAAATTGATCTTGTGCTGCCCGAAAATGCACCGGCAGCCACCGCGTTCGGCGGTCGCGCCTACATCCGCTTCAACTTCAACTGGGAGCCGCCGGGCCAGCAGATCTGGCGCCGTCTACGACAATTATTGCTGTCTCAGCTGCAAGTCTGAGGGCATCCGTATGCTCAAGCGCAAACGAAACTTCGCCAGTTTCACCTCGGTGGCGGTGGACGCACCCTATGCGGAGCAAGCCGCTCGCCGAGAGATTGCACTCGATGCTACCCTGCTCGACGCTTGGGGCCGGGTCTTGCCCTTCCTGCAGCCGGCCCTCGCGCGTGACCGCCTCGGCCGCTTTGTCCGGTTGGTCGGTGATCTGGAACCGCAGTTCGCTGTCCTGGCGAACCGACGTTTGCGCGAAACCGCGGAGGAGCTGCGCGCATCATTGCTGTCAACTCCCCCCTACTCGCATCAAATGGCGCGTTCGTTTGCGCTGGTGCGCGAGGCGGCGCGTCGTCACGTCGGGATGCGTCTCTTTCCGGTACAATTGCTGGGCGGCGCCGCCATGATGGGAGGCGCGGTCGCCGAAATGGAAACCGGTGAAGGCAAGACTTTGACGGCGCTGCTGCCGGCGATCACCGCCGCACTCATGGGACGTCCGGTTCATATCATCACGGTCAACGATTATCTCGCGCGCCGCGACGCCGATCAGCTCGCACCTATCTACAATGCGCTCGATCTCACGGTCGGGCTCGTCGCGCACGGGCAGTCGCGTCAAGAGCGGCAAAGAGCCTACGCAAGTGACGTCACCTATTGTACCAACAAGGAGCTTGTGTTCGACTATCTCCGCGATCGGCTCGCGCTCGGCTCCCGCCGTGCCCGTTCTCGGCTTTCCCTCGACACAATATTCAACAGCAGACTTGCTAGCCACCATCAATCACCGCTCTTGCGCGGTCTGCATTTCGCGATCGTAGACGAGGCTGACAGCGTTCTGATCGATGAGGCCCGCGTGCCATTGATCCTCTCCGGAACGCAAGAAGGACCTGAGAACGCCGGGGGCCTGCACGAGACCGCACTAGATCTCGCTCGACGCCTGATGCCCGGCGACGACTTTCATGTGCGCGCCAACGAGAAGTCGGTGCGGCTGACCGCCCGCGGCGAGAGCCGAATCGCTCAGCTCGCTGCAGGACTACCAGGGCTATGGGCAATCCGGCGCGCGCGCGAAGAACTCGCGCAGCATGCGCTTGCCGCCCTTCATCTCTACCGACGCGACGTCCAGTATATCGTCGCTGATGACAAGGTACAGATCGTCGACGAGTACACCGGCCGCATCATGCCGGACCGCTCGTGGGAAGGCGGCATTCACCAGCTCATCGAAGCCAAGGAACATTGTACCATCACGGAGCGACGCACGACCCTTGCGCAAATAACCTATCAGCGCTTCTTTCGGCGCTACATACATCTTTGTGGCATGTCCGGGACGGCGATCGAGCCGGCAGGGGAACTGTACGGCACCTATGGCCTCCGCGTTGTACGCATCCCAACAAACCGGCCATTGCGACGAACGAATGCCGGCACACGCTTGTTTCCGACGGCCAACCTCAAATGGGACGCCGTGGTCGATTCAGTTCACGACATCGTTCGCAAGGGTCGCGCCGTACTCGTCGGGACCCGCTCGGTTGAGGCATCTGAACAAATTTCGCAGTTGCTTAGCAGATCGGGACTCGAATCCGTGGTTCTTAACGCGCGACAAGACCACGCGGAGGCCGAGATCATTGCGAGAGCCGGTCAACCGGGCCGCATTACGGTCGCTACCAACATGGCCGGCCGCGGCACCGACATACAACTACATCCTGCGGTTCGGAGCCGAGGCGGCCTGCATGTCATCCTGACCGAATATCACGAGTCCCGCCGCATCGACCGCCAACTCTTTGGGCGCGCCGGCCGGCAGGGTGATCCCGGTAGCTACGAAACGATCGTCGCGCTCGATGATGAGCTTTTCAGGCGTTTTATGAATCCGAAGCTTCTTCGGTTACTAGGCAACCGATCGAAACGGACACAGCCAATTCAAGGAGCATTAGGACGCGCATTACGCAGCTATGGCCAACACGCGTCCGAGCGCCTTCACGGGCAAGCCAGACGGACCGCCCTCGCCGAAGATCTTCGTGTCAACAGAATTCTCAGCTTCGCCGGGACCGAATGATGACGCTTTATGCGAACTACTTCGACCAGGAAATTCCTGCAATTTCACCCATCCGACGCATACACAAATATATTATTATATCTTGATTAATAAATCCGTAGCCAGGTCGTCGCGTTGTGCTATTAATGAGCGAATTCATTTATTCATTATCCAGCAGCGATTTCGGTTCTGGCATTCGGAGACAACGATGTCGGGTTCCCGGGGCCTTTTCAGCCATCTGGCGCGACGGATTGTTCACGGCAGCGCAAGGAGCGATCGCAAGACGATCGTCGATGGCAAACGCGATGCTAGCCATTCGCCGCTGATCTTCGAGACGCTCGAACCGCGCCTGCTGCTGGCCGCGGATCCGCTCGGCATCACGGCCGGCTACGCCTTCAACGAGGCCTCGGGCACAACGACGGCGGATGCGTCCGGTCACGGCATCGTCGGCACGCTCACAAACGGTCCGACCTTCACAACCGGACGATACGGCAATGCGGTTGCACTCGATGGCGTGAATGACTTCGTCAATCTCGGCAATCCGACTGCGCTGCAATTCACGGGCAGCATGACGGTCGGCGCGTGGGTTTACGTCAGTGCGTTCCCCTCCGATGATGCTGCGGTCGTGTCCAAGCGCACCTCGGGCGAGTCCGGATATCAGCTCGATATCACCGCCGATACCGGTCCCCGCACCATCGGATTCAAGCTCACGAACAGTGCCGGCCAGCCGATGTACCGTTATGGCGCGACGCCGCTGCAACTCAACACATGGTACCACATCGCCGGCGTCTACGACGCTGCGAACCAGACCATGGACGTGTACCTCAATGGCACGCTCGACAACGGTCAGTTGGTCGGCACCGTCACGAATTCCCAGCAGAATTCGACAGCCAATGTGAACATCGGCCGCCGGGCCGGCATTACCGGCTACGAATTCCCCGGCCGTATCGATGACGTGCGCATCGCCGACCACGCGCTCACTCAGGCGCAGATCCAGACCGACATGGCAACGCCTCTCGCCGGAACGGCGGACACGACGCCTCCAACCGTGTCCCTCACGCCTCTGGCCCCGATCGTATCCGGGACAGTGAGTCTTGCAGCGAGCGCGTCGGACAATGTTGGCGTTATCGGCGTCAAGTTCCTGCTGGACGGCAACACCCTGATCGGTACGGAGGATACCACCTCGCCGTACGGTGTCTCATGGACGACGACCACGGCATCGAACGGCTCTCATGCGCTGACCGCGCAGGCACGCGATGCCGCCAACAACGTAACCACCTCGACGGCGGTCAACGTTACGGTCGACAATCAAGCACCGACGGGCACGGTGACGATCAACGGCGGTGCCGCGGCGACCAATAACACTTCGGTCACACTGACGCTCACCGCGACAGATGCCGTGACCTCCGTCAAGCAAATGCGTTTCTCCAACAATGGGAATTCGTATTCGACGGCGGAAGCTTTCGCCCCGACCAAGGCCTGGACGTTGTCAAATGCAACGGGCACCAAGACGGTCTATGTCCAGTTCATGGACGCCGCGGGCAACTGGTCGGCGGCGGCGACCGATACCATCGTGCTTGACACAACCGCACCAACGATCTCCGGGCAGACAGCAACGAACATTACCGACAGCACCGCACGAGTCACGTGGACGACCAATGAGGCCGCGACTTCGCGGGTCGAGTATGGGCTGACGACCAGTTACGGATCGTCGACGACGCTTGATGCGACCCTGGTGACGGCACACAGCGTTGCGCTAACCGGTCTTGCTCCCAGCACCACTTACAATTACCGCGTCCGCTCGATCGACGCCGCCGGGAACGAAAGGATCGGCTCAAACGCCACCTTCACGACGACTGCCACCCAGGACACCACGCCGCCATCGACTCCTACGGGCCTGGTGGCGACCGCGGCTTCGACAACGCAGATCAATCTTTCGTGGAACGCCTCAACCGACAACGTTGCGGTCACCGGCTATCAGGTCTTCCGCAATGGCGCGCAAGTCGGCACCCCGACGACGACCACGTTCAGCGATACCGGCCTGTCGCCGGGCACGTCCTACACTTATACCGTGCAGGCGAGGGACGCGGCGGCGAACCTCTCTGGACAATCCGCGCCGGCCAGCGCCACGACGCTGACGCCCGACACGACATTACCCACGGCCACGATCACAGGGCCGACGGGATCAACGACCGTTTCAGGTACGATCACGATCAGTGCCAATGCGTCCGACAATGCTGGGGTGGCGGGCGTGACCTTCCTGGTGGACAATATCGCGGTCGGCGGGGGCGAAGACCTGACATCACCCTACAGCGTCAGCTGGGACACGACGACGGTCGCGAATGGCGTCCACACGATCACGGCGCGCGCACGGGATACCTCCGGAAACACCGGCGATTCGCTGCCCGTCAGCATCACGGTGTCAAACACTCAAACACCGGGTCTGGTTGCTGCCTATTCGTTCGATGAAGGATCCGGAACGACTGCGGGCGATTCTTCAGGGCAGTCGAACCTAGCGACACTCAACAACGGCGTTGCCTGGGTGGCCGGCAAGCATGGCCAGGCCGCGAGCTTTGACGGAGTGAATGACTACATTTCTATTCCAAACTCTGCTTCAACCAACATCTCCGGTAGTGCCCTTACATTGTCGATGTGGATCAATCCCCAGCCGCTCGCGAGCGGCGATTCCGTCGTTATCGGGAAATTCTGGAATACGACTATGTCGTCGCCCTACTACCAGTATGGGCTGGAACTGCACGGCGGCAATCAGACCAATTTCTATATTGGGACGCCCAGCGGCGCGCTCGTCGCCGCCGGAGGAACCACTTTGGCATTCAACCAGTGGTCCTACCTCGCCATCACTTTTGATGGTGCGCAGGTCAAGACCTACGTTAACGGAACCCTCGTCAACACGCAGGCGCTGTCAGCAACTATCACGGCGCGCGGAAATCCCATGCGCATCGGCGCGGATGCCTCGACCGCGCAATTCTACAAGGGAGCGCTCGACGACCTGCGGATATACAACCGCGCCCTGACTTCTGCCCAAGTGCAATCGGACATGACGACGCCTGTCGGCAACCTGACCGCTGGATCACCGCAGGTCTTGATAAATTCCCCAATCAACGGAGCGCAAGTTAGCGGCATCGTCAACGTGACTGCAGATGCAACGGACGATACCGGCATCGCAAATGTGCAGTTCTATATCGACAATGTGGCAACCGGCTCTCCCGATACGACCAATCCTTACGCTCTTGCGTGGGATACGCGCACGGCAAGCAATGGCGCGCACACTGTCACTGCTATGGCGACCGACGTAGACGGCCATGCGACGTTGTCTGCACCGATAACCGTCAACGTGGCGAACAGCAGCTTTTTCCAGAACGACGTCCTGGCGACGGGATTCAATCTGCCGACCGCGATCAAATTCCTGCCCGACGGTCGCATGCTGGTGGTGGAACTTGCGGGCACGATCAAGATATTGCCGCCGCCCTATACCACGCCCGATCCAACGCCTTTCCTGCAACTCACCAACATCGGCTCGGCAGGCGTACAGCAAGGCATCTATGACATTGCACTCGACCCCAACTTCAACACCAATCATTACTACTACATCTTCTATACGCTGGGCACACCGAACGTGGATCGCTTCTCGCGCTTCACGGCGAACGCAACGCTGACGGGCACCGTCGCCGGCAGCGAGGTCGTCATCTATCAGGATACCGAAATTGCCAATGCCGAGCACCACGGCGGAGCGATCAACTTTAGCAACGACGGCAAGATCCTGCTCACGACCGGGGAGCATTTCCAGGCCGGCGAAGCGCAAGACCTGACGAAGCCGCGCGGCAAGATCCTTCGGTACAATATGGACGGTACCGTTCCTACGGACAATCCGTTCTATGACGGCAACGGACCGAACTACGATGCGGTATGGGCGCTTGGTCTGCGCAATCCCTTCCGCGCCTACTACGACGCGCCCACAGGAAGGTTGATCATTGGCGATGTTGGCGGGAACGTCTACTCAACTGCGATCGAAGAAATCGACATCGGAGCGAAAGGCGCCAATTACGGCTGGCCGAATGTAGAAACTCCGAACGGCGATCCCGCTTACACTGCACCGGCTTACTACTATCCGCACAATGGCCGCGACGCGGCAGTCGTCGCCGGGTTTGTCTATCACGGCACGCAATTCCCAAGCAGCTATCAGGGCAGCTTCTTTTTCGCGGACTACACCCAGAACTGGATCAAACGATTGACGTTCGACGCCAACGGAAACGTCACCGGCGTCTTCAATTTCGAGCCACCCGACGGCTCGGTAGATGGCCCCTACGGCGACATTGTCTACTTGACCGAAGGCCCCGATGGCGCGCTTTACTATGTCGACCTCGGCTATTCCGATATCAGCGGCACATTCGGCGTAAGCAAAATCCGCCGCATCGAGTTCATTCAATCGGATCTGCCCCCGGTAGCGACGGCTTCGGCATCACCAACGAACGGACCCAGCCCGCTCACCGTCAACTTCTCCAGCAACGGTTCATCCGATCCGGAAGGAAAGCCTCTCACCTATTCGTGGAACTTCGGTGACGGCGTGACTTCCACCGCGGCCAACCCGTCGCACACATATACGGTCGCGGGCCCGTATCAGGCCCGGCTGACGGTCTCCGACGGAGTCAATTCCACGCTATCGACCCCAATCGCAATCAGCGTCGGCAACAGTCCCGTTGTCAGCCTCCTTGCGCCAGCCGATGGCGCGATCTTCAGGGCGGGCGACGTGATCACGTTCAGCGGCACCGCGACCGATGCCGAAGATGGTACACTCCCCGCAAGCGCTTATACCTGGAATATCGACTTCCTCCATGAAGGCCATGTTCATCCCGGGACTCCCATCACCGGCGTGACGAGCGGCACGTTCACGATTCCGACCAGCGGTCACGACTTCAGCGGGTTCACGCGGTATCGAATAACGCTGACCGTAACCGATTCCAGCGGGCTGCAATCGAGCCAATCCGTCACCATCTTCCCCGACAAGGTCAATCTAAACTTCGCCACGGCGCCGAGCGGACTCACGCTGTATCTGGACGGCATCGCGCACGCGACACCTTTCACTTACGATACGCTCATCGGCTTCAATCACGAAATCGAAGCCCGCAACACGACGGTCGGAACGACCACCTACAACTTCGCCTCGTGGTCGGATGGCGGCACTCAGGACCACATTATCGTCGTTCCCGTTGGCGGTGCTACCTACACTGCCACGTACAATGCAGTCACGGCGCCGGCACCATTGGCATTCGTCCAGGCGAATTCCGCCACCCCTCAAACCAACCAGACCCAGGTATCTGTCTCCTACACGAACGCGCAGACGACAGGGAATACGAACATCCTCGTGATCGGATGGAATAACACGACATCGAATATCACATCCGTCACGGACTCGGCCGGCAATGTCTATCAGCTCGCCGTCCCGACCGCGCGAGGTGGCGGTATCAGCCAGGTCATCTACTACGCCCCGAATATCAAGCAAGCCGCCGCCGGCGCCAACACCGTGACAGTGACCTTCAACACTGCGACTCAGTACGTGGACATTCGCGCTCTGGAGTACAGCGGTCTCGCTCTCATCAGTCCGTTCGATATCGGGGCCTCGGCGGCCGGCACGGGCAGCTCAGCCAGCACCGGGGCCGTTACGACCTCCACCGCGCATGAGCTCATTTTTGCTGCCGGCACGACGACGGGTGGTTTTACTGCGGCAGGCACCGGGTTTACCACGCGTGTCATTACCACACCCGATCTGGATATTGCCGAGGACCGGTTCGTAACCGCAACGGGTAGCTACAGTGCGACTGCATCTCTCCAGGGCTCTGCGGCATGGGTGATGCAGGTCGCGACCTTCAAGGCAGTGGGGTAGTCTGGATGTCGCGGCCCCAAGGCTTATGCCGCAACGCCGTTACCCGTGTGTAGCGATGCACGTCATGCGCAGTCGTTTGGCGGCTGGTTGGTCAAACTGACGCACGGAGGTGCCTGAGAGCAGCAGGATAGGCTTGCGAAGGGCGCTTACATGTACTCGACCGACCGCCGCGGAGCAAAGGCATCTGACTTCAGCAGCATCGGGTATGTGGCGCTGCCGCATCTCCATAGGCCACCCAAATATCAGATGATCACCCCTGCTGCACGCAGATGGGCCGCGACAGCCACGCCATAAGGAGCCGACGCGTTCAATTGCGAAACCAGCAAGTTCAATTAAATAAATATCCCGCATTTAGTAATTTTAGTATATTAAATGCTTGATTTAAATGTAAACCCAATTTAAACATCTCATCGAAATGGGGTCTACGAGTCAGCGTGGAGTGCCATTGTGTCAAACAAAGTGCTCGTTGTGGCGTCCGGAGGTGGGCACTGGATCCAAATGCGTCGCCTGCAACCGGCATTCGATGGATTGGATCTTGTGTTTGCGAGTGTTCATTCAGCGTATGCCGAGGAGGTCGCAGGCTACCGCTTCTATACCATCCGCGATGTGACGCGCTGGGACCGAATTGGATTGGCGATACTGGTCGTTCAACTGACGACTATCCTGCTGCGTGAGCGTCCACATGTGGTCGTCACGACGGGATCGGCTCCCGGTATGATCGCCCTGGCGCTTGCGAAATGCCTGTTGCGATCCAAAACGATGTGGATCGATAGCATCGCCAATTGCGAACAGATGTCCCTATCAGGAACGCGGGCGAAACGTTTTTGCGACGTGTGGCTCACCCAGTGGCCACACCTCCAGCGGACAGGCGGTCCCGATTTTTGGGGAGCGGTCTTATGATTTTTGTGACTGTTGGCTCGATGATGGCGTTCGATCGCCTGATACTTTCCATGGACAAATGGGCGTTGGCCCACGCTGATGGTGAGGTCCTGGCTCAAATTGGTGGCGGCGCTTATCAGCCGAGCCACATGCGCTGGACACGGATGCTTTCGCCAAGCAAATTTCAGGAGGCTGTCGGCAAAGCGACGGTTCTGGTCGCCCATGCAGGAATGGGTAGCTACTTCGTCGCCGCCAAGATGCGCAAGCCGGTCGTGATGCTGCCGCGGCTCGCAATGAATCGGGAGCACACCACTGACCATCAGCTCCACACCATCAAGTGGCTTCGCGACAAGCCAGGCGTTTACGCTGCCATGTCGGACGACGAACTCGATCCTGCAATCGAGAAAGCCATGGCAGGCGGCCATGTCGCCGACGCCGACTTCGCAAATTTCGCACCGGAGCCGTTTCTGATACGGGTGCGACAGTTCTTGGTCAATTGAGAGCCGTTCTCTTAGCGAGGAGACCTCTATGGTCAATGTTGGACTGATAGGGCTAGGCAAAATGGGGCTATCCCATCTTGCCATTATCAACACGCATCCCACGGCTAAGCTTACCGGAGTTTGCGATACTGCCGGCTACCTATGCAGCATCCTGCACAAATATACAGGCATCAAGGTCTTTTCCAACTATCGGGAATTGCTTGACCAGAAGTCACTCGATGCTGTTATCATTGCAACGCCCTCACGATTTCACGGCGAAATAGTCCGTGAGGCCCTCCTCAGAAATCTGCACGTGTTCTGCGAAAAGCCCTTTTGCCTCAATGCGGCCGAGGGACTTGAGCTGGCCGAGCTCGCCGACTTGAAAGGCGTTGTCAATCAAGTCGGATATCATTACCGATTCGTCGGCTCGTTTAACGAGGCCAAGCGTTTGCTCGATACGCAGGCACTTGGGCGACTTCATCACGTCAGGGTTGAGGCCTACGGCCCGGTAGTCTTGCGGCCTAAAGGGGCGACGTGGCGGGCGAAGGGTAGCGAGGGCGGGGGTTGCCTCTATGACTACGCATGCCATGCAATCGATATCGTGAATTATCTCGTTGGCATGCCCGATGCCGTGAGCGGAACGGTGCTAAACAGGGTCTTTTCCCGGGACGTGGACGATGAAGTCTACGCGACAATGCATTTTTCCGACGGCATGACCGGTATGATTGCCGCCAATTGGAGCGACGACAGCCTTCGCAGAATGTCGACGCAGGTTACGGTCTGGGGCACCAATGGCCGTATGATCGTCGATCGTCAGGAAGTGAAGACATTCATTCGCCCCAAGGCGGGGAGCACTGTTCCGCCAAAAGAAGGTTGGGACGTTCGTTACACAACCGATTTTCATAATGATGTTTGGTACTACCTCCGGGGCGAGGAATATTCGGCGCAGCTCGACTATTTCATCCGGTCCATCGTGGACGGACGCCGGGAGAACATCTCGTCCTTTGCATCTGCCGCGCAGACAGATCGAGTCGTGTCCGCGATGTTGCAGAATGCCGGAGACGCGAAGCGGTCAGTGGATTCCGGAATCACGATCGCGCCGCATCGCCGGTCCGGAGGCTTCTTGTCCTCGGTCAAGAGCGCACTGACGTAGAAATTGCCCTCTCAGCAAAGGGCGGAGGCCCCGATGGATCGAATATTATTCGGCGACAATCAGTTCTTCGGCATCAATCACATGTCCGAAGAAAAAGCGCGGGCGCAGGCCATGCGCTTTGGCGATATCCGGGAAGTTATTGATTTGCTGGACACCGCCTATGATAGTGGAATCCGCGTCTTCATGTGCACGACGCATGATCGAATTGGTGAGATCTGCGCGCACGTCCGTTTGCATCCGGAGCGATATTCGCAACTCGAATTTTATCCCTGCATGCCGTACGCCCACAAGTACGCCAATGCCGTGACCGAGTACGGGACGATCGAGGCATTAAAGCGCTTTTTGCCGGCCGAGGGCGCCCTTGCTGCGCTCTTAAGGGGTGGTGTATCGGTGGCGACGCGAGACGTGGAAGGCATAGCGCGGCTCCTGATAGACGCTGAGATGAAAATGTTCAGCGGGTTGAGAACGCCCGTTATCTTCCTCCAGAACGTGGTCACCGACCTGCTACTTGGGATGGGGATCAAGGACGCGTTCCGCATCTTTGCCGACCACGTGCGCCAACGCTACAACGCGGAGCCAGGCTTCATAACGATGAATTTGCCGCATCTCCTTGATGTGCTGGAGGAGATCGGAATACCGAATCCGATCGTCTGCGCCAACATAAATAAGATCGGTTTTCGAATGTGCGGAGGCATCAAGCTTTACGAACAACAAATTGCGTCGCGTAAGTTCAGGCCCGTAGCGATGTCTGTTTTGGCTTCCGGCGCGATTACGCCGCGCGAAGCAATCGAGTATGTTTGTCGACAGAAAAACATCCAATCCATTGTTTTCGGTGCTTCGAGCAAACAGCACATCAAAGAGATAAAACAGCACATTGACGCTTTCGATCGCCACGCGCAGAATGCTGCTACATCAGTTACATCCTTCCATGAAGCAGACCAAATAGCGTAGGCTGCCATCACGATAGCGCCTACCTAACGGGATCTCTGTGACCGCTTTGGATGAACCGACCATTGGTGGTTCCGTAGCGCGATTGGCGAAGGAGCTAACGCGCGGTGAATTCTTTGCGGGCCTATTCGCTCTCGGTTGTGCGAGTGGCCTCGCATCCCGTCTCATTCAATCGATCCACCGGCTTGGATGGGTGGATGCGCTTCTCGGCACTTTTGAGATCAGTGTAATCGTCTGGGCATCGTGTGCCGCCGGCATCTCTCTCGTACTTCAGGATAAAGGTATTGGAATCCGTTCTTCAGAACTCGTCCTGGGGACTGCCTTTGTGCTGCTCGCCCTTCTTCCAATCGGTCCGCTTAGCTGGCTGGCAGTAACTGCGCTCAGCCTCTACATCATCAGCACGGCCGAAGTGTCATCGTTGCGGCGCGGCGCTGTTATATTACTGGCTACTACCGTGCCCATGCTTTGGAGCCGGCTGCTCTTTCAATTTTTTGCCGAGGCAATATTGCGGATCGACGCATCGCTCGTCGGTTGGCTGCTGGGCATGCGTCGGACCGGGGATATTGTCGAATTTGCCGACGGTTCCGGTGTCCTGGTCATTCTGCCAGCGTGTTCTTCGCTCGCAAACGTATCGCTTGCACTTCTGTGCTGGGTTACCCTGAGTCAGTTGGTCAGCCACAAGAAATCTGTTTACGACCTACTCTGGTCTCTGATGGCTTGCTTCTCCGTCGTAGCGGTGAATGTTACCCGTATAAGCGTTATGGGATTGAGCCAATGGCACTACGCCACATTCCATAGTTCCTGGGGTGATGCGGTCGCGAACACAACCATTCTGAGCCTCATGATCGGCTTCTGCATGCTGGGGGTGAGGCGTGAGCTCTCGCAGCGCATTTAGATGGTGCATCGCGACGGTGCTTCTGTTCGCCATTGGATGGAAGATGGCGATACCATTCGAGAATCCAAGCTATTTAAAGGAGGATCTGGTCAGATTCCTCGAACGGAATCACTTCAACGTCGTGGTGACCGACGAGGTAGCAACGGACACTCCAATCATTCGAGCCACCAGAGCGTCATGCCAATTGCAGGTCGCAAAGCTCACTCCCGACGGATCGAACCGAAACCTCGTTCGACATCTTGCGACAGGCATGGATCGCTCGTTCGTCGTATTTCGCGCTAAAGTTTACAGCCGGCAACCGATTGCCTTGACGGTGCTGCATTATCTGTGGTCCAGATTTCTTCGCGAGCTTGGATTGATTAAACAGATCACTCCCGTCATCGACGTGGCGGAGAGCATATCTTGCAATGCAGAACGGCTCCCATGGACCGAACTTCAAGATCGTCTCACCTGACCCGGCACGCCCTGTTCTTCGGAAATTCGCGGCAGCCGCATCGAGACATCGGTTCTTATTGACCGGCGTCATTTTGTCGCCAGCCACGCCTGAGACAGGATCGACTTAAGATTGTTATTGACGGAATATTAAATTCCAGTTATTTTTTTATCAAATTAATCCGACGCCTTTTAATCAAGCCAGATAGCGGCGCATTCGAGAGGATAAGAAAATGACCATTCCTGCATGGGCCCTCGCTATTTTCCTTGCAATGGCCGCAGCGGTGCCGGCCGGCGTCTATTTCACGGCCACGCTGTTCTTTCCTCCCGATCAAAGCTACACCTATGTCGGCCAGGGAACAGCCCAGGGTGCACCTGGACCTCTTGCAGGCGCGGGGCTATCGTTCGCCGCGGTTGCCTATGGCGCGTATTGGATGGTGAAGCGCCGTCGGCGCAAGCCGGACTAGGCGACTGCCTGATCCGCACAGCGGCGGCCGCGAATGGTCCAGCTGGTGGCCCATGGTGTGGGCGGAAGCCGCCCACACCACATCCATGAGCGGACTGATCAGCGCTCCTTGAATGCGCGCTCCGCCTGATCGTGCAGCGGCTTGAGCAGATAGGAAAGCGCGGTCCGACCGGCCGTCTTGATGAAGACCTCCACCGGCATGCCGGGCAGCAGCTTGGCCGACCCGAGTTTCGCCAGCTCTTCAGGCTTCAGCAGGACGCGCCCCGTGTAGTAACTCGTGCCGGCACGCTGATCCTGCGTAATGTCTGCTGAGACCACGCTGACCTCCCCGTCGATTTCGGGCGTGGTCTTCTGGTTGAACGCTGCAAAGCGCATTGTCGCGGTCTGCCCCACATAGACCTGGTCGATATCGCGCGGTGCGATCTTGACCTCGATTGCGAGCGAATCCGCGTCAGGTACGATCAGCATGATTTGCTCGCCGGGAGAGATCACCCCCCCGACCGTGTGGACGCTGAGTTCGTGGACGCGGCCGGATTGCGGTGCCCTGATATCGACCCGATTCAATTGATCGACCGCCGCAGTCTTGCGCTCGCCCAGTTCGGAGAGCTTCGAGCGCGTTTCGATCAGGTCCTTACCGACCTCTGTCCGCAGGTCCTGGTCGATCTGAATGATCTGGAGTCCGATTTCGGAGATCTTGCCCTTCGACTGAGCGATCATGCCAGCCAACTGACTGCGCTCGCCTTCGAGGCGGGCAGCGTCCCGCTCCAGGGAATTGAGCCGCGTGATCGGCACCAGATTTTTTTGCCAAAGGCTGCGCACGCCTTCCAGCTCCTGGCGAATAAAATCGACCTCCTTCTGCTTGGCCTCGGTCTGCCCCGTATAGCCCTTGATCTCGTTTTCCAGCTGCGCGCTTTTTTCCTGCAGCTGTGCCTTTTGACCGCTCCTCGCCTGGCGACGCAGGTCAAACAGCTTCCGTTCAGCGGTGACTACTCGGCTCGCCTCGGAGTTGTTCTCCTTGGCCCGATCGAGCAACAGCTTGGGAAACTTAAGCTCCTCGGCGCCATCGCGCTCGGCCTCGAGACGAGCCTGCCGCGCGAGCAGCTCATCGATGCTGTTGGTAACGATGGTCGCATTCGCGAGCGTCTGAGTCTCGTCGAGGCGAATCAAAACGTCGCCTGCATTGACCCGATCGCCCTGCCGCACGCGCAACTCTCCCACGATCCCGCCAGTGGCGTGCTGAACCTTCTTGACACTCGAATCCACCACGACAACGCCTTGGGCGATCACCGCGCCCGACAATTGGGTCGTTGTCGCCCAGCCGCCGACCCCAAAGGTCACCAGAGCGAACATGATCATTCCGACGATCATGTAACGCTGGATGGATTGCAGTGCCGGCACTACCTGACCGCTCATCGACCTCCTCCTTGAGCTTCCGCGACGACCTTGAGCGGTACCGGATTTCGCAACACTTTCCTGAGAACCTCCTCTCTCTTGCCGAAGGACTGAACCCTGCCTTCCCCAAGGCACAAGACGTGGTCCACACCTTCCAGCGCCTTCGGGCGATGCGCGACAACGGCGACAATCCCTCCGCGGCGGCGCACGTTCAGGATCGCCTCGGTCAAGGCCTCCTCACCCTCCGCATCGAGATTGGAAGACGGCTCATCGAGAACGACCAGGAAGGGTTTGCCGTAGAAGGCACGTGCGAGACCGATGCGCTGCCGCTGCCCGGCGGATAACGCCAGTCCCCCTTCGCCGATTTTCGTGCTGTAGCCGTCCGGAAGCGAAAGGATGAGATCGTGCGCGCCCGCGGCATGCGAGGCCTCCAGAACAGCGGCGGCGGTTGCCTGCGGGTCGAACCGTGCGATGTTCATTGCAATGCTGCCGTCGAACAATTCGACATCCTGGGGCAGATAACCGATGTGCTTGCCCAGGGCGTCCGAAGACCAGTGATCGAGCGCGGCGTTGTCGAGCCGGATCCTGCCCCGCATGCTCGGCCATACCCCCACCAGTGCACGTGCCAGCGTTGATTTGCCGGATCCGCTCGGTCCAATGATTCCAACGGCCTGTCCGCTCCGCAGTTGGAACGACACTTCGCTGATGGTGGGCCTCTCTGAGTTTGGCGCGCCGATATAGAGATGCTCGACGGTGAGAGTCTCAGCAGGAGGAGGCAATGCCAGCCGCTCCTCCTCGTGAGGCAGAAGCTTCAGCAGATGATCGAGCCGTTGCCCCGATTGCCGCGCGGCGACGAATCCTTTCCAGTTCGCAATGGCCATTTCGACGGGCGCCAGCGCCCGCGCGGTGAGGATCGATCCGGCAATGATGATGCCGGCCGTCGATTCCTGGTTGATGACGAGGACTGCGCCAACGGCAAGAACCAGCGATTGCAGGATCGCTCGAAAAAGCTTGGAGGCACCACCGAGTCCGTTTGCGACATCGCTGGCCCGCTCATGGGCCGCGAGATACTTCGCGTTCACATCCTGCCAACGCAAGGCTGCCTGTTGCCGCATGCCCATGGCCTGCAGAACTTCGGCGTTTCGCCGCCCCTCGAGCGCCAGTGCGGTTCGCGAAACGGCAAGGCGCGAGGTCGCCTTTGCCGGGCCTCGCGTGCGTGTTTCCGTGAGCATCGTAATCCCGACCAGCACCAGCGCGCCGGCCAGCGCAGTGACGCCAATCCAGAAGTGAAAGAGAAAGCAGACGCCGAGATAGATCGGCATCCAGGGCAGGTCGAACAGCGCCGTCGGCCCTCCGCTCGACAGGAAGCTGCGGACCTGATCGAGGTCCCGTACCGGCTGCAAGCCGTCGCCATCGGCTCTGGTCTTCAAAGGCAGGCGAACAAGCGCATCGAATATGCGAACGCCGAGCCTTTCATCGAAATACCGGCCGACCCGGGCGCTGATCCTGCTCCTGACGAGGTCAAGCCCGCCCTGAAACAGGTAAAGCACCGTGGCCAGAACCATCAACGCGATCAGCGTCGGTATGCTGCGCCCGGGCAGCACCCGATCGTAGACCTGCAGCATGAAAAACGAGCCGGTGAGCATGAGGAGATTGCTCATCCCGCTGAAGGCCGCGAGAGCCCAGAATATCCGGCGGCAGGACCGCAGGAAAGCCGACAGCTCCGACTGCGACTCATCATAGTCGGTACCCGGCCGCGGAAGACTGGAGAACAGTCGTCGCCGCAAGACTTCGACGAGGTGCTTTGCCCAGGCGATCGGCCCTTGCATCCGCAGTTCGGCATCTTCCGCCCACTGTCGTGCGACGGCTCCAAGTCTCGTCAAATGCGAAAGTTGGATCCGATAACGGCTGGCTGGCAGGGGGATTACCCCCCACCGTTCAAAGTTTGTCATGACTCCCGCCCTTGAAAACGCGCCTTATGTGACGATCCCCAAGAAGATCACCAAGGCAGTCCCGAGTTTGATTTCCCTGTCGTCGAGCTACTGTTACGCGAAGTAGAAGTCAGATCGATTTTGCGCACCAAGCCTGGCCAACTTGAGCGTGTCGCCTGCTGGTACCAGCGTGACATAATGGCCATCCCGCCATTTAATCTGGTCTCCCAGCCTTTCGACGCGTACTCCACTACGAAGTCGTTCGCAGAGCGCGATGTCGTGGCGATCTGTATCCACCCCTCATGGTTAATCAGCTTGGCCTCACGTGCCGGTCGCCATGGGCTTTTTTGGGACCAGATGGGGGCCGGGCTGAGGTTTTTTTAACCAGAACGTCTACTCACGGTACTGAAATAATCGCGCGATTTTCCCCTATTAAAACTATCGCCAATTTCTCTGATGTCATGGCAGACAGCGAGACTCAACATGCTTCTCGTGCGACGCGGCCTCAGCCCACAGAAATCGCTTGCTTAAACGCCCGGCGAGCCCATCTGAGTACGAGACCGACTCTCGCGCCCCATTTAAATATATTTATTTTATGGGTATTCGTCATCTTCGTAACGCGATTGGGAGCCGAGCAAGACTGTCAGAGCGGCAAAGTGTAGCGACACAATGGGCTCGATTGCTCGTGGGCCCGAGAATGACCTTTGCAGAAGGTCGACCGGCTAAAGTCGCGCGTATCGATCTATCCGCGCTTTGTAATCCGCGAACACTGCTCACGCGTAGATCAATAGAGGCCGCCAGAATAAAAGAAGGCGGGGGACCGTCCCCCGCCTTCCATGATCTGCACCGCAGATTGGTGGCTACTTCCTGCCGTTACTCCTCGCTATGCGAAACGGAAATCGAGGTTCTTCAGCATATCGAGCTTCGTGTCGTGTAGCGTAGGCGTGTCGCTTCCCGTCGCAATGCCTAAGTCATGGCCTGACAGCGCCGCACGGGACAGAACGCTCGCCAAATTGTCGAACGCGCTGTTGCTGAACTGGAACGTGTTCTGAGCCGGCGCACCGGCGGCGAAGTCATTGAGGATGCCCCGGCCGAAGTTGGCGGTAAACGCGAAGGTATCAGCGCCTCCATTGCCCACCGTGACGTCGTGGTCAGTCGTGCCAGTTAGCATGAAGCTGCGGCTCATGCCGAGGATCGTCTCGACATGACCAGTCGTGTCGACCTGCTGCGTTGCAGAGACATGAGACCACAGGTCGGAGGTTTGGAAGATCGAACGACCATCGGCCGCGCCGGCGGCGAAGTCATTGAGGATGCCCCGGCCGAAGCTGGCGGAAAACGCGAAGGTATCCGCGCCTCCATTGCCCACCGTGACGTCGTGGTCGGTCGTGCCGGTTGGCATGAAGCTGCGGCTGCCGAGGATCGGCTCGACATGACCAGTCGTGTCAACCTGCTGCGCTACAAAGGCATGAGACCACAGATCGGAGGTTTGGAAGATCGAACGACCATCGGCCTCCGCCAATTCGAACACCGCTGCGGGACTGAACGTTGTCAGACCGCTCGGCAGAGACGGAGTGTGAGGACCAGCGGTATCCACCTTCACGCTGTCGCTGGTACTGTGGTCGCCTGTCGCCCCGCTGTCGGTCGAGAACGACGCGATCTTCTGAGCGGAAAGGGGCGACGAAGTGGCCGTCGGAGTGGAAGGCGTGGTCGGTGCCGAGCCAGGGTAAGGAGTCGCGTTGGTGTTGTTGTCCCATTCGACGTTGCCCGACATAGTTGGGTTTGCATTGAGGACTGCAACGTAGTCCGAGATGGGCTTTTCCATATAGTTATTTTCGACGGTAACGTTTGTGGTGTTGGGCCCGTACACATAGACGTCGCTGGCCGGATCACCATGCTTCGGGTCTCCGTACAGGAGATTATTCCTCACCGTGATGTCGTTGATCGAGCCCCAGTCGAGCCCGGGCTCGTACTTGATGAAGATATCGGACGTGTCCCAGCCCGAGACGGTATTGTGCTCGATCAGAACGTGATTCTGTCCGCCTTGAAGGCAGATGCCATCAAGGTGCGGTTCGCCAAAATTGTCGTTCAGGTCATGAATGTAATTGTCCCGCACCACACTCGCGCCATCCGTCAGGCGGATCCCGTTTTCGCAGTTGCTGATGTTGTTGCCGATGAACGTGCCTGATCCCACAATGGCAGAGTCCGTGTCCATGCTGGAGCTGGCAGTTAAGGTACAGTTCTGCACGGTTACGTTTCCGGTCGCTGACGCATCGGAGGCGTCGATCCCCCAGAATCCGAAGTTCTGAATGATGCAATTCTTGATCGTCACGTCTGCTGCCGCGACAGTCAGCGTCCCGTTGATGATCTTGCCATCAATCACCGTCCCCGGTGTGGTGATCGTCGTCGGCCCCGTGTAGTCGGTGAGGCTCGTGCCGGCCGGAACGCCCGTGTTCGTCGCATTGGGCATGCCGAAAAGGGCAGGATCAATGGTACCAGTCATGTGATTGCTCCATTACTAATTGTACAGCGGTAATCTTGAGCCAAGGTTTGGCTTCGTCGGACATCTCCGCAGCCGCAAGATTCGCGACAATGGTACGGCCAGCTCCAACCGCTAGCGTATGATGTCCCAGAATTCCGTCAAACGAAAAGGCTGAATTCGATGACGGTTTGCAGGCGGGGGGATTACCCCCCGCCGTCCCAAGTCGCTTATAGGGCTGGCCCCTCAACGAGACCTTGGTGAGACGATCCCAAGGCAGATCTGAGTTGCTACCCCATGTGGTCAAGCCCTTCGCTATGCGAAATGGAAGTCATGGCTGTTCAGCTTGTCGAGCTGCGTGTTCTTTAGCGTGAGCGTGTCGTTCCCCGTCGCGATGACGACGTCGTGGCCTGACTGGGCCGCGTGGGAGAGAACGCTGGCAAAACCGTCGAACACGCCCTTGCTGAACTCGATCGTGTCGTGAGCAGGTCCGCGGGCAGCGAAGTCCTTGATCACGTCGTGGCCGAAGTTCGACGCAAACTCGAAGGTATCCGCCCCCCTTTTGCCGACCATGATGTCATTGCCCGTGGTGCCGGTCAGCGTATTGCTGCGGCCCGTGCCGATGATCGCCTCGCCCGAGCTGGTCCCGACCACGTGGCCGGTCGTGTCGACCTGCTCCGCGGTAAAGGCGTGCGTCTTGCCCGACAGATCGGCGGTGTGGAAGCTCCACTTGCCGTTGTCGCCCGCCGTGACCGAACCGGCCGACGTCGTGCCGTCAAACACCTTGATCTGGCTCCCCGGATCGGCAGTGCCCTTGATCGTCGCGGTATGATCCCAGTGCGAGCGCACGTTGGTGAAGTCCACCGTCGAGGTGCTCTCCTTGGGGCCGTGCGAGCCAATTGGCGGATCGATCGGCTGTGACAGAGCGCTGGTGTTGCCAGCAGCATCGCTGGCGGTGGCCACGAACGTGTGAGACCCGTGCTTGAGGTTGGACGTCGTCACGCTGAAGTTTCCGTCAGCGGCCGCCGTCCCTGTACCGAGCAGGTTCGTCCCCTCGTAGACCTTGATGGTGCTGCCCGCCTCGGCCGTTCCGGTCACCGTTGCGCGATTGTGGGTCGTTGCATCGCTCAACAGGATCGGAGCGTCGGGAGCAACGGTGTCCACCGTGACATCCAGCACAGCCGATGCCTTGCTGGTGACGCCAGAGACCGTGTCCGTCGCACTGAGGCTATGCTTGCCATCGGGCAACGCGACAGTCGTGTAGTGCCAGGCTCCATTGGCATCCGCCGTAGCGGTGCCGAGCTGGGTCGTGCCGTCGAACACTTTGACCGTGCTGTTGGCAGCCGCGGTCCCCGCCAGGGCCAGCGTCTTGTCATTGGTGATGTGATCACCGGCGACGCCGCTGTCTGTCGAGAAAGAGGTGATCTTCGGCGCGGCCGGCGCCGTGGTGCCCGCGCCCGACGTGCCTGAGCCGGAGGTGCCCGTACCCGAAGTGCCCGAACCGGACGTGCCCGAGCCGGTGGAGCCCGACGTTCCAGAACCAATGACTGGATCCACGGCCGTCGACGCAGCACTGACGTTGCCAGCAACGTCAGTCGCCTTCGCCGTCAGGACGTGCGAACCGGACGACAAGACAGAGGTCGTGACGCTCCACGCGCCGCTCGAGTTGGTTGTCGTCGTCCCGACCTGCGTCGTTCCATCATACACCTTGATCGCGCTGTTGGCTTCGGCAGTCCCCGTCGCCACCACCTGATTGGCAGAGTTAACGGTGTCGCTCGCGATCGTCGGTGCAGCTGGTGCCTTGGTGTCGACGGTGACAGCCACCGCGGCCGACGCCACGCTGGTCTGGTCCGACGAATTGGTCGCGGTCGCCGTCAGGGTGTGCTTTGCGTCGGTCAGAACCTTGGTGATGTAGTCCCAGCTACCGGTCGAAGTCGCAGTCGTCGAGCCGATCTGGGTTGAGCCGTCGTAGATCTTAACTGTGCTGCCGGCTGCAGCAGAGCCCTTGAGCTCAAGCGTGCTGTCGTTGGTAATTCCGTCCCCCGCGGCACCGCTATCGGTCGAGAACGAGGCGATCTTCGGAGCGGAAGGCGCGGCGGCGGTCGGAGTGGAAGGCGTGGTCGGTACCGAGCCAGGGTAAGGAGTCGCGTCGGTGTTGTTGTCCCATTCGACGTTGCCCGACATAGTTGGGTTTGCATTGAGGACTGCAACGTAGTCCGAGATGGGCTTTTCCATATAGTTATTTTCGACGGTAACGTTTGTGGTGTTGGGCCCGTATACATAGACGTCGCTGGCTGGATCACCATGCTTCGGGTCTCCGTACAGGAGATTATTCCTCACCGTGATGTCGTTGATCGAGCCCCAGTCGAGCCCGGGCTCGTACTTGATGAAGATATCGGACGTGTCCCAGCCCGAGACGGTATTGTGCTCGATCAGAACGTGATTCTGTCCGCCTTGAAGGCAGATGCCATCAAGGTGCGGTTCGCCAAAATTGTCGTTCAGGTCATGAATGTAATTGTCCCGCACCACACTCGCGCCATCCGTCAGGCGGATCCCGTTTTCGCAGTTGCTGATGTTGTTGCCGATGAACGTGCCTGATCCCACAATGGCAGAGTCCGTGTCCATGCTGGAGCTGGCAGTTAAGGTACAGTTCTGCACGGTTACGTTTCCGGTCGCTGACGCATCGGAGGCGTCGATCCCCCAGAATCCGAAGTTCTGAATGATGCAATTCTTGATCGTCACGTCTGCTGCCGCGACAGTCAGCGTCCCGTTGATGATCTTGCCATCAATCACCGTCCCCGGTGTGGTGATCGTCGTCGGCCCTGTGTAGTCGGTGAGGCTCGTGCCGGCCGGAACGCCCGTGTTCGTCGCGTTGGGCATGCCGAACAGGGCAGGATCAATGGTGCCAGTCATGTGAACTAGTTCTCCTTCGAATGTAGATTTAATGCCGCCGCCGCGTCACGCGCCTCGCATTTCCATCTTGTGCAAGGCCAGTTGCGTATGCCCCTTCCGCAGGGGCTTTTTTAGGACCACATATGGGCACGGCCACGACTTTTTATGTTCGCGCCCGACTCCGTTCACGCTGCGATTGAGTTACGCTAAATACTAGTTTTTCAAGCCCTGATCGCATTTTGCACGCCTTAATCTGAGGATGGATTTGGAGGCACGCGCCAAAAACACGAAAAGCCGAATCAAGTTGCGAAACGCTGGGCCCGCTCAGCATACGAAAATCGATAACGAATGCGCAGGATTTTGTCGACGCCAGCCCCGTCCGATCAGCGCGAACAGCCAACGAAGGTATGTATTTCAAAGTTCGGCCAGGCGCCTGATTATTAAAACCCTTCGCATTTAACATCAATTACTGTCATGTCGCCGTCTTCAATAATTGCCGAACTCCATCTGCGATTTAAATGCCAGGACATTGGCTTCGGTGCTTCGCATTTGCGCCATGATTTTTGTGGCCTTGCCACCGCCGCACCTCTCACCGGCTTCGCGGTGCGCACCGAATGGAAGACCGGCTCGCGCTCGGCGAAGTTTCGGAGCTGCGACTCTTGCTGCTGGATTCGACGCGGTTTGCTGGTGATTGCCCCTCGGGGCATCAGGTCGTCTTCGGGCTCTCCACTTCTCGACGGATCTGGGCAAAAGGGGGAAGGCTTGCGAACTTGGGATGCCCCTGGTTTTTGGATTACCGAAAAGCCTGCGATTGCGGCCGCGATCTGACTGGAGAAATCTGAGGTCCTCGCTTGAGATTGCACCGATCGAGGATGGTGGGCTTGGGGCCGACTGCTGCGATGGTCGCCCTACCCCGCGACGGTGCTGCAGGCAGAAGTACCGACAGGACCGCAGCCGTCAACCAGACGATGCGGCGACGCAGGCATGGCTGCGCGAGTTCGCATCCGTTCGTCGCCCCGCGCGTCCTGGCGGCGGCAGCGTGCGCGCTTCCTGCAGGAGGGTGAAGGTGCCGACAATGCTGGTCTGAATGAAGTCGCCTGGACCATCGATCGAGCGATCGACATGGCTTTCTGCCGCCAGATTCATCACCTTCGTTCGGCTGGTATTTCTCGAACAACTTGCGCAGCGCAAGTCCCCCACAAGTGCACTCCCCGTAGTGCGGGTTGCCGTCAGTGCCGAACAACTACTCAGGCTGTCGGCATAGGTCAGCTTGTTGATATTCACCACGTGGCATGGGTGTCGCGCAACAGGTGCCCGCACAACGGCCAAGACAGGCCCCGCCAGTGACGAAGATCGTGCCATCCTTAGAATCCATGATGCCTTTCCGCGCATAAATAACGAACGGCCAATCGATCTCAAATAATTCCCATAGCTGCTCTTGCCGTTTTTTTGCCAATCGCTCTGTAGTGAAATGGATCTCTGGCGCAATGCGGTCTCCTCCGGGCAGGCGACCCGCAGCCCCTGGCGTTGTTCCAGGATTGCACGAAATGGCTGGCGTCGATCAGCGAAGAAAGCGTGCCGGTGTCGGGCCGGGCAACTCCGCGCCCAAGCACCTCGACACAGAGGTCAGCGCGGTGCAGTTTGCCCGTTGTTGACGTCGGTGATCTCGAGCTCGCCGCATGACGATGGCTCGATGTTGGCGTTGTCAAAAAGTAGAGTCCGGTTACAGCGACGTTCGATTCGGCTGCTTGGGTCTTTCCTCGATGGACAGCGCGCGGCCCTGAAGGCGCCAATTCCACCACGCCATATTGCTCCAGAGTGTCGACCGCCTAACCAAACAGTGTGGCGCCCTTCTGCGCGAGACTGCTTTCGCTAGCATCTTGGACAATCCATGCCCATAGAAGATGTTGTCGCCGAGGGGCCAACGCTGCGTCTACTGACCAACCAATTCGCGGCCAATGATGAAGGCGTCGGCTAATCCCCGCGGCGCGGACTGCGTGGCATGGGAAAACCGTAGACCAATGTCCGAGCCGTCTCCAAGCAGACGTTCGAACAGCGTTCGTCTTGAGGTGTGGAAATAATCAGGATGCCTCGGATGCCGCTCAGTTTCAATGTGGAGAGTGGTAATTAAGCATAGGCTTGTCGAAAAGCCGGAACCAGCTGCTTTGAAAGAACCGCGGTTACCGAAATAAAGGCGCGAGCCAGTCCGTCGACAAGTATGATGCCCTTCATTACCGCTCGCAAATTGCCTAGGCAAAAAGTATCAGTTAGTTGGTGTGCGTCTTGACATGCCAGCGTCCGATCTTGCCCACCTCGGCAGCCACATAATCATCTTGTTTCAGCCTACAGACAACCCCAATCCTGGGATAGATGGTTCATGCTCGTTCTGATGGGCGCGGTTTCAAGTTAACATCGTCGTTCTGAGCCGCATTATGGATTGATGGACCGCAAGGTCTGATTGGTGTCTCGGATGGAAACAATGTTAGCCAGGGCAACGGCAATACAATCCAAACCGTCGCGCCCGTACGGTGCCGCAGATGTGGAACTGATAGACGACTTTCTGAACAACGCCGAGCAAGAGCAGATGTATCAGTTCTTGCAGGGCCCCGGCTGGAGTTACGGCGCGCGCTCACATGCGGGCAACGACGCCAGCCGTTACTGGTTCAAGCACTTCGCCGGATTCTGGGAGGTGCCAACTGCTGGGCTTGATCGACATACGCAGGCCGAGCGAGAGTTGGGCCGATATCCGCTGGTTGAGGCAATGTGGCAGAAAGTGCGCGGCCGCTCGCGGCTGCTCCGCTGCTACGCCAATGGTTATCCGACCGGTGCCGAGGGCGGCGTTCACAGGGATTCGAAAGGGGCCAATCATTATACGCTGCTGTATTATCCACATATGCAATGGCGCCCCGACTGGGCCGGCGAGACATTGTTCTTCAACGAACGCGGCGATGATGTGCTATGCGCCGTGTACCCCAAGCCGAATCGCCTTGTGAGATTTCCCGGTGAGATCCCGCATGTGGCGCGCGGCATCTCGCGCATGTGTCCGTTGTTGCGCATCACACTGATTTTCAAAGTCGCACTGGAAAACTGATAAATTGCGAAATGGAGACAGGGGTCATGCGTGGTCTCTAATTTGCAGAAACATGGTCTTGATATCGGCCAGGCCGCGCGGCGATCTGCCTCGATCGTGTCGGCTCGGCAAAGAAGGCGTGATTATCACGCACGAAGCGGCGCGCGATCTCTGATGTAGTTGGGTGGGGTTTCGGGGCTTGCCTGAATATAGGCCCTTCGACGGCAGATCATCAGCATGTCTTCAAGCACAAGATAGCCGGTGAAATACGCAGTCGCGGCTAGGATCAGTAGCCCAAGCGCCAACCGCACCCATAAGGGGTGGGTTCACACAGCACCGACTGTTTCATCGCAAGCCGCCCAAAGCCCGCGAGGCTAATCCAATCTCGACAAAAATAGTCTGACAACAGTGAATCAACGTCGCTGTACAAACAAGGATTACGAGTCGCGCTTCGGCGCTCGCTTGTGGCAAAACGATGAGAAAGCGGCAGCGCGGGCATGTTTGAGCATTTGCGTGCAATTTCATGCCAGTTTCCCTTCAAATTGAGATAGTCCGGCTAGATTGATCCAGACGGGCCGGATGCACCATCAGGCCGCTTCGCGCGTGCGCTGACGCTAGTTCCAAAGGCAGCAGCTCGTGAATGCCCTTGACAGGGTGATCAGGCAAGCGAGCTAGGATGTCGGCGAGCCAAGCCTGCGGATCGATGTCGCTGAGCTTAGCGCTGGCAATAAGGGTGTAGATCGCAGCCGCACGCCGGCCGCCCTCATCAGAGCCGGCGAAGGTCCAGTTTCGGCGCCTTACGGCGACAGCCCGCAGCTTGCGTTCGGCGGCATTGTTCGACATGCGCAAGCGCCCTTCATCGAGGAAGCGGCTGAAGGCATCTCAGCGGCTGAGACAGTAAATTCATTGCCTTGGTCGTGTAGTTGTTCTTGGAGAGCTTTGCGCGCTGCTCGCGGAACCACGCTTCCAACTCATGCACCAAGGTCGGCCACGCTCCTGGCGAACGCACAGACGCACTGCGGCGTAAGACCGTTGATCTCGCGCTCGATAGCGAATAGAACATCGATGCGCTTGACCGCCTCGCCTGCGATCGACGCCTAGTAAGCCGTGCGAAATCAATGAATTTGCGCCTGCCGTGAGCCCAGCAGGCGGCCTCGACGATTGGGCCTGCCTTGTGATGGCTTCGTAGAGCTTGCCAACCCGGCGTAGGCGTCGGCCTGCATCCGTCGGCATAGCTCGCGAGATGCTGCTCCGGATGTTCATCACGTCACCACCATCACCCAGGTCGCAAAGGACCTCGGTGAAGACGAAGACTGGCTGCGCGACATTGCCATCGAAATGAAGATCGAGGACGGCCTGATCTGGGTCTATGGTGCCGGCGAAGATGGTGTTCAGGCGTTCACCGACTTTGGCATCGAAAACCTGATCGAGCTCGTCAGGTTCTACAAAGAAAACCCCAAGCTGCTCACGCGCTGGCAACGGGAATGATCCAATCAGCCTGCGGCCTACGCCCGATGCGTACCAACGGTCCGCCGATGGTGGTTGATTGCTTCGAGGACGCGGCGCCACGCTGTTGCAGACCCGCCAAGATGCATGACGTCGATCCGCACGCCCGGCTCTCAAAGACTCTCCAACGGATCGCTCAGGGCTGGCCCATCTCTCAGATGGAGGCTCTCATGCCTTGGAACTTCAAAAGCCTGAATGGCTTCAGCTTGGAGTCAACCCTCCAGCGGAGAACTTATCATATCAACCGAACGAGGTCGCACCGCCATGACCGGGCAAGCCGCAATAAGAAGCCGGTCGGCAGAGCGGGCTAAGGAGTCGGCGAGGGCGCTGAAGCTGAGCGATCAAATATGCGCGAGCCCAAATTTGAGCCGTCACTGGCTGAATTCACGCCCAAAGAGGTCGGAGCCAATTGAAATCCGCTCCATGTGATCGGATTTGCGCCTCCGACAAAGATAGGCCAACCGGAAATGTCGCCGGCGCGGGCGCCCCTGCGAACCAAGTTGTGATCGATTCTTGCAGCCGTTGAACCATCGCTGACCGAGATCCCGGTCGCGATATTGTCAACGACGATTGTACCTTTCCCCGCTGGATCGGCCAACTTGCGGCCCAAATAAATCTGCCCACAAAGCATTTTGAACGCGCAGCGCGTCCCATAAAGAAGCGTGTTGTGCCGAATTATCGAGTTGGAATCCGAATACCATTCTATCTGCCAGGGCCGGCCTATGGGACCGCTAACAAAGACATTATCTTCGACAACGGCGTTGGCAATTCTATCAAATGCGGTCAACACTTGTTCGTTGTTTTCGAAGTAGTTGCCCTTAATATGAGGACCTTCGGAGCCCGTGGCTCCGACAAATTGAATGGCATCGGTGTGGGGATCATTGGGGCAGCTCCCAACTATGATATTTATAAATCGGTTATTGTAAATATTAACGCCAATGCCCGCGTTAATTCCGTCCGAGCAGCCACCAATGAAATCAGAATTTTGTATGGTGACACCGGAATGAAGATCGCCCCCGTATGGCAGCAGCACCCGGCCCGAAGCGCCGTTCGCGGGAATATCATTGTTGTTGTGAGTGTTGCCGTCCAAGAGAATATTCGAATGGACGGCGCCATCGATAACCATCCTTGCATTCTCGACAAAATCGGAATGGCTGATGGTGACATCATGCGGACCGCTCCCATAGATATAGCCTGACGTCAAAGTCATATTGTCTATGGTGATACCGCGGGTATCGTTGCGCATTTCAAAGGCGAGCTTGGCGCCCTTCCCCGAGGCTGATCTAATGGTAACTCGCGGATTCTTCGTCACCCCGTTTAAGATTAGCTTCTCGTGAGTGCCTGTATTGAGACATACCGTTGAACCGGCCGGAGCATTGACAATGGCTGCCGAAACGTCTTCACCGGGATTGACAGTTCTATCGCATGCCGCAAGCCCCACCTGCGGCTGAACGATAGCGCTCGCGACAAGCATATAAAAGCCGATTTTCATTCATTCCCCCTTTGCCTGTAGCTCGGCAATCCCAGGGCGAGATCGGTACGACCCTTCGCATGCACGAGCCTGAAGGATCCACGCTCCCTGCTGCTCGCCACCACACCATGATCACGGCCCAGCTCGATCCCGCCAACGCATGCGTGGCGTCACCGTAAATCATTATAACGCTCCGCCGCTGAGGGCCTTCATGCTTGCGCTATCACCGCAGGCGTAGCGACCCGAAGCGGCGCCGCAGGCCAAGCATCGAAGTTGCACCTTCCTGCTAATACCGAACGCACGCTCCATTCCCTATCGTCAGCCTTCCGGTTTCGGCAACCGCGGGCATTATCTTCACCTTCGTTTATTTAATTGGCAACTCCATTCACCCCAATTACATGCTCCTATTTTTGCCCACCACTGCGAGGCGCGCAGCCTCGACGTTCGGGATAAGATGCGCCTCGTGTCCGTCTAGGGTCGGAAACGACGAATAGCTGTATATCATTAAATACATTACAGCGATGCATATATGCAACACTTCCTTGCCAGGACCGGAGCGCCCTCGTGCCGAACAGAGCACTCGTCGTGGCTTCCGGAGGGGGGCGCTGGATACAAAGGCGCAGGCTACTAACCGGCATTTGATGTGTTGGAGCCTGCTTGTAAGTGTTCATTCAGATTAAGCCGAGCAGGGTCGCGGGTCCACCGGATCGTGCCCCGTGGCGTCGTGTAGGTGAGTTTCGGTCTCCACGTTCGCCGGCATGGGCCGGATCGGTCAGCTGGCGATTGCCGGAAAGCTGACGGTGGGATCATCGCCCAACGGCGGATCGTTTCCAGTGTCATGTAGCGGCCGCGCTGGACGGCCCACGCGGCGTTCTGCTCGAGCGGATAGCGCCGACAAGGCGGAGGATAGCCGACCACTTCGGTTCGGCGCTCGATCTCGTCGTTGACGCGTTCGAGCGGGTTGGTCGAGTGCAGCTTGGCGCGATGTGCGGTCGGGAAGTTCATGTAGGCGAGCACGTCGGTCTCTTCCTCATCGGGTCGGCGATGCGCCGCCATTGCGCCCGCGCCGCCTCCGCATCGTTCGGGGCAAAGATGGTGGCAATGAAGGCGGAGACGATACGCCGCCCGCTGCTGCCGGCGTGTGCCAGCGCGTTGCGCATGAAATGGACGCGCAGCGCCGCGCCAGGTAGCGTTGAGTAGTAACCGCTATGAGCTCCCACGTCCGGAGTGATCAGCGGGCGCGTGCGTAGCGGATCGGCATCCAGTGTTGGCGCAGCGCCTCGACGGCCGCTGGAATATCGAGGTGGGCATTGCGGAGAAAGTCCTCGGTCTCGCGGCCGCTTCGCGGCGGTCTGAGCAGCGGACGCCCCTGATCGTCGCGACAGTGCAGCAGGACGGGTAGCAGCCGTGATTGACGTTGCCGGCGTCCAGCAAACGGCGCCCACGCCGACAGTCCGAGCTGCATCCCGGCATAGAAGCCCTGGCACCAGGGGCGCGGATCGATATCGCCGTTGACTTCGCGCCGGTGCATCGGCTCGAACCGATCGGGCGCGGTCGAGAGGGTGTTGCTGATGTCGTTGTGGCGCAGCGCGACGGCCGATATCGTGGCGAACTTCGACGTGCCGCCATGGTTGAACGCATCGGCATCGATCGCGAGCAGCGGGCAGATCCAGTCGATCGGGCTCATCGACACCGGTCCGGCTACGATCGCGGCGGCATACCTTGGTTCGCCCGGACACGATGCGCTCCAGCACATCGGCCAGATAGGCCTGCGGGTCGAGTTCATGGAGTTTTGCCGTGTTCACGAGCGAAGCCAGGATCGCCCAGCTCTCGGCGCCGCCTTCGCTGCCGCTAAACAATGAATTGCGTCTTCCCATCGCAATCAGGCGCATAGAACGGTCGACTGTGTTGCTGTCAACCTCGACACGGCCGTCGCGGAGGAACAGCGTCAAGCCGTCCCAGTGATTGAGCGCATAGTTGATCGCTTCTGCCAACTTCGACTGGGAGAAGAGCTGGTCCACCATCTCGGTCAGTCGCGCCTTGAGCGCCGCCATCAACTGTGCGCTCCTGATGCGGCGGGCGGCCAGCCGCTGCTCGGCACTGCTGCCACGGATATCCGCTTCGATCGCATAGACTGCCGTACGCATCCGGCGTAGGCCGCAGGCTGGTTGGATCATTCCCGTTGCCAGCGCGTGAGCAGCTTGGGGTTTTCTGTAGAACCTGACGAGCTCGATCAGGTTTTCGATGCCAAAGTCGGTGAACGCCTGAACACCATCTTCGCCGACGCCACAGACCCAGATCAGGCCGTCCTCGATCTCCATTTCGATGGCAATGTCGCGCAGCCAGTCTTCGTCTTCACCGAGGTCCTTTGCGACCCGGGTGATGGTGGTGACGTGATGGAGCTTGTTGACGTGCGTGGTCATGCCGCTCGAGCGGAGAACGCTGATGCCGGCGTCCAATTCCAGGGCAGAAGCTCGTCCAGCCGGTGAGCTGGGTGGGCGGCGATGCGGGCAAGGATATCCGTGAGCCAGGCCTGTGGATCGACGCCATTCATTTTGGCCGTGATGATCAAGCTATACATGGAGGCCGCGCGCCGTCCGCCGCGATCAGAGCCGCAGAACAACCAGGATTTTCGTCCAAGATCGATGCCTCGCAAGCCTCTTTCGGCGGCATTGTTCGAGAGGCAAACCCGCCCGTCCTCCAGAAACAGCGTGAAGCTCGCCCATCGCTTCAGGATATAGTTGAACGCCTTGGCCAGGTCGTGCCCGCGCGACAGTTTGGCGAGCTGCTCGCGCATGTAGACCTGAAGCTCCTCGACCAGAGGCCGGCTCAGCGCCTGCCGCACCTGAAGACGCTCGTCGGGGCTCCTGCCATTGATGGAGCGTTCGATCTCGAACAGCGCATCGATCCGCCGTACGACCTCAATCGCGATCGGCGAGAGCGGGATTTCCTTCTTGCCAGCGGCCTTGCGCCGCGCATTCTCTTCGATATCGGCCATGGCAAAGAACGGGCGCCATCCGTGTGACCAGCAGGCAGCCTCCCGGATTGGGACTGGCTGGCGCCCCGCCAGATAGAGCTGGTTGTACCCATCATAGGCGTCGGCCTGCAGGATGCCGGCATATCGGGCCAGATGCACCTGGGGATGCTCGCCCTTGCGGTCGCGGGAGTAATAGAACATCGCCGCCGGCGGCCCCGCGCCGCCAAAGGGCCGGTCGTCCCGGACGTAGATCCAGCACCGTGCCGTATCGGTCTTGCCCTTGGCCAGCACCGGCACGGTCGTATCATCGGTATGCAGGCGCTCGGCCGCCAGGACATGGGCTTCGACCAGGCGCAGGAGTGGGTCGAGCGAGGTGCAGACCGATCCCACGGCGTCCGCCATGGTCGACAGCGCGATCGGCACGCCTTCCAGGGCGTAGCGCTCCGCCTGGCGGTTCAACGGCTGATGTTGGCCGAACTTCTCGAACATGATCATGGCCAACAGGCTCGGGCCGGCCCATCCCCGTGCGACGGCATGGAATGGCGCCGGGGCCTGGCTGATCTTCTCGCAGTCGCGGCAGGAGAACTTCTCCCGCACCGTCTCGATCACCTTCCACTGGCGCGGTACCACTTCCGGTGTCCTCGTCACGTCCTCGCCGAGCTTGCGCAGACGGTTGCCGCCGCAGCACTCGCAAGCCGTCGGCGGCTCGATCACCACCCGCTCGCGCGGGAGATGCTCAGGGAACGTCTGGCGTTCGCCGCGCTTGCGCGTAAATCCGCGCACCGTCGTCGCCTTGGCCACAGCGCGCTCTGCCGCCAGCTCGTCTTCAGTGGCGTCACTTTCCAGCTCTTCGAACGTCAAGGCCAACTGCTCGATCAGGCGCGACGAACGCTCCGACCGCTGGCCGTAGATCTGATGCTTTAGCTTGGCAATCTGCAGCTTCTGCTGGGCGATCAGCGCTTCGTCCTCAGACGCTTTCGCGCGGGCGACCGCAAGTTCAGCGGCGATCTCCAAACCCCTCGTGCGTTCGGCGGCCAGCGCCGCTTTCAGGGCGGCAATATCATCCGGAACAGCGTCGCGCTCAGCATCCATGCGACACAGTGAATCACAGATTGGAAGCGTTGGGACTCCCCAAAAATGCAAAATCTGCTGGATTTTGTGCTCAACCCGCGCTTCTCGGTCGCCAGCTCAGTTGTGGATTCCGCCAGTCGATCCCTTCCAGCATATAGGCCATCTGCGCCGCTGAGATCGATACCGCGCCGTCTGACGCCGAAGGCCAGATGAACTTGCCTCGGTCCAGGCGCTTGGCATAGAGCGACATGCCCAACGCATCATGCCAAAGAATCTTGACCAGATCGCCGCTGCGGCCCCGGAAGATGTAGAGATCGCCGGCATGGGGATCGCGCTTCAGGGCCTCCTGAACCGTAAGCGCCAGGCTTCGCATCCCGCGGCGCATATCGGTGTGGCCGGTCGCGATCCAGACTCTGACGCCGCTCGGAATCGGAATCATCGTCGTCGCAAGAGCTCAAGAACCTGCTGCAGCGCCTCAACGTCCACGTCACGGTCAACGCGAACACGACAGCCGCCCCCGAGCTCGATCTCGATGATTCCAGCCCTTGCACTGCGCAGGCGGTGAAGACGCCAGTTGTGGTGCGCCGCTCGAGATCGGAGCCGCTACAGGTGTGATCTCGACGGGAACAAGAGCAGGCGCAGCATCTCCGCCCAGTCGCCCCTGGCGCGCTTGTCGACGCCAGGTGAACAGCAGGCTATGAGCCACCCCGTGCCGGCGTGCCACCCCGCAGACCGTCTCGCCGGGCTGCAAGGTCTCTTCGACAAGGCGGACCTTCTCGTCGTAACTCCATTGCCGCCGACGCTCGGCGCCCAACACATTGACCTGCATTCCCGACGTGACCTTAAAGCTAGACTTAAGGTCAAATCCTCAGGCCGCCTCGCAAACTACACAAGGCGGTCGCCGCCGGAGGGATACCCCGGCGCCGCCAAACGGCCGATCGTCCCGGGCGTAGATCCAGCACCGTGCTGTATCGGTCTTGCCCTTGGCCAGAACCGGCACCGTGGGGTGAGTAGGCCGGAGGGATTTCACCTCCAGCCTCTCGCAGAGCCGGGCGTGAGACTCTCGCCTCACCCGGCTCCCATCAGGCAAGCTTGCCGCCTGGTGGGCGGCAAAGCCGATCATCTCGCGCAACACTGCGCAATCAGGAACGCACGGCGCCAAGAGGGAGTTGCTGGATCTCTTCTGAAACAAATCTGCAATAATCTGAACTCTCGAAGTCGTGATAGATATAGATCTGATGGTGCCAGGTTTCCGGATACGGATTCGTCGTCAGATACGTTGTCCTGCAGATTTTCTGGCTCTCATGGCTGGCGTTGAATTCATTAATCGCGAGTAGCTGACCAGTATACTCACTGAAGAGAGCTATCTCGTCCCCAATTATATCGTCAAGATATAGGAATGCCCGAGGCAGTAAGTTTGAGCGATGTAATTCGAACAGTTTAATCGCATCTCTTGTCGACGAATAGTAGTCAAGATCAAGCAAGATCGCGCCGATGGGTGCGGGCTTATAGTCTCGCACAAATTGAGGAAGGCTTTCTGCGATACGACCGAAAACCAATTGCGAGCACGTTAGTCTTGCTCTCAGCTTATCCGTGTCCATAGCAAAAAAACCTTGCCTCCAATGATAGGGCAAGTCTCGATAGCCTTGAGGTGGAGGAAGCCCTTGCCCGGTGTCGAATCCGAAGATCTGTATGTTGATGCCCGTCAGTTTGCCAACCTCAGCAGCATGCATCTCCAAATTTAAGAGTCCATTCCCGCCAGCGACACCGAACTCGATCACGCTCACACTCTTGTGGCCGAGTTTCTTGGCCAGTTTGGCGGCTTGCAGAACGCAATATCCGTAGTGCGGCCGATCAATTGCACTATACTCAATGCGGGTTTCATACGGGAACAGCTTGAGCCTTTTTGCGATCTCCTTCGAAAGCTTTGCTCGAAGGGATCCCTTGTAAAATGCTAACTTTGTGATGGATGCGCGCATTGCGGCGGGGCCCCCTGCTCCAACTTGGTTTGCGTGCCGAGACGCCGCCGTGGTGGAGCTCGGCCTCAAGGTACTTGTAACAACTATAATCGTATAACTGATCTACCCGTGTCCTTCGGACATAAGATAGTCTTTTAATACTGGCGAGATGGCGCGGGACCAGTAGCGGCGAGCGTCAAAGATCGAGAAGCTTCGATTCCAGTTTGCTCCTTCAGGCGCGCCGGGTTCGGTCAATCCTCGGAGAAGGTTGAGCGCACGGTCGTTGTCACTCGTAGCCACCGGAAGACCCTCCTTCGCCTCAAATCAACTACTTGAGCTGGCCAGCCAGCCGATGCGATCGCGGTCTACCAAATCCGCTGAGCGTTGGAGGGTCTGATCTCCACGGGCCCTCCTCACGTCGCCTTTTCAGCCTCGCACTCTCAAGCACGGCATCGCGTTTCAGCCTATCGGTCACGTGAACACACCCAGGCCACTCCACTCGCTCCGGGCAGATTGCAACGAGGACCGGAAGTAAAACCAAGATCAGTGGGCTATCTAGTGTTTAGGCTTTCTCAAGAGTCGCGGGATCTGCCAGACGATCGGCGGAAGAAAAGGCTTAAGCATATCGAGGAATTTGCGTCTTCTGATTTCGTTGGGACGCATCTTGAATATTGTCGTATGACTTTCAGATCTCTCCTCTTCCGGACGGCCGTTTGTATAGTAGTACAATGCAATGGATCTGCGATACCGTCCCTTGGGGCTCGTCAACGGGTCCGGATGCCCATGATACGCACTGTCGGTCGTTGTGAACACGACGACACGATTTGCAATAGGGAGGTATTCCTTCACTTTCACCTTGACGTCCCTATCCCACAATTCGAGCGCGCCGCCCCATTCCTTCTTCCAGTCGTAGTTGAGGTAGAGCAACAGGTTCAAGCGACGATCAAGCCTCAGCTTTTTGTGAGTGTTAAAGTCCGCGTGAACGCCAAGGCGACCTCCGCGCGGAATCATGTGCAGGCCTCCGCCGGAAAGGTGTGGATCGGGGATCAAGCCATCGATGCCCGTAAGCCGCTCGAGAAACTCGACAAACACACGCGAGTTCAAAGCGTTGACAAAGTGCTGAATCGAGGGCGGGAAGGCCTCCAGCCGGTCAAGCCCAAGCTTTTGCTCCTCGTACGTGCCGGCATCGAGAAAGGTGCGATCCCACGACGCGTCGAACTCGCCGGGATAATCCGAAACAAGGCTTCGAATTATGCTTTCATCGAAGAAATCGTCGATCCCAATATGGGGGAAGGGCTGATTCTCACGGTATTGCTTGGCCCATGCAGCAACATTCTGCATCTTCCCGAGCGGAAGAACCGACTTCATGTCTGGATACTGAGAACTTAAGGACAGCAGCGAAGCTTCGGCGGCCATTCTCTCCTCCTAAACGCGCATATTTAATCTCGATTAAAATTAGTATTCGCCTTTCGATATTTTGATTATAACATTTAAATATGACCACGCAATACCGAACCGGCCACGAACTGCCAGCCAGCGTGGCAAAGGAGACGATCCGAGGGTGGCTGATTGCGGTCGCCCTCATAGTCGCGCATGCGCCGTTGGAGCTCTCCACGGAGGCACTTGAGAATGGGAAAGTGGTTCGTGAAGAATGCATAAACTGATCTGGAGCCTTTTTCTGCCGGACACTCGCAGCTGAATACAACATCGATCAATCCTGCGTGGCGTCACGCCCGTAATCTCTGATGCCCACGTGGGCATCAAGGGCGCCGTGAGCAGGGTGCTCAACGCTACCTGGCGCCCTCATTGCCACCGCCTTTGCCCAGAACGATGCGGAGGCGCGGCGCGGGCGCAATGGCGGCGCATCGCCGACCAGCTTGCGCCCCAAACTGTCGAAGCTCACGGCGTTCCTCGATGAGGAAGAGACCGACGCGCTCGCCTACATGAACTTCCCGGCAATCGCCGGCTGACCGATCCGGCCCATGTCGGCGAACGTGGCGACCGAAACCTACCTACACGACGTCACGGGGCACGATCTCGGCAACCTCTATCGTCCAGCTACACTTGCGTCGTCAACTACGTCGGGTCGGCAATAGCCGCGGTTCGGTTTCTGCCGCGTCGACGGTACAGGTTAAGCTTCGCACAAGCACATAGTAGTGGGTATCGGGACGAGGACAGTACCATCATCGATCCGAATGACTTCCGATGCTTGATGGAGTCTAATCGTTTCAATGGTTAGACAACTCCCGCAGCGAGGCTCTCACGCCGAGACACAGCCCCCAAAATGTCAACATGGACTTCCAAAAATGAACGGTAAGGCCAGTGAACATGAACATCAGAAGAACAAGCGTGAACGCGCAGCGCATTTGATCCATATGGACATCGCTGGTCCCATTGAAATCCCGTTGACTTGGGAAGAAGGTCGCGACGTTTGTCAAAAAGAACAAAACGGCCATCGGGACACCGAACCGCAAGGAAAGAACTAACCAGATAGAATCAACCGTATTATCTAAAATAATATCATTGAATTGGTAGCCAAATCCGATGACCGGTGATTGAGCGATGTAGGTCAATCCGACATCCCAGACCATCATACGATAAAATCCGGTCTGAGGGTTAAACGTTAAATGCGAAAAGATCCAGTTCAAGGGGTGCGCCGCCACGACGAAAACCGTCAACATCAATATACTAGTTGCTATCCAAAAGGCGCTCCATCGCCATGAATACCGTCTCAACAACTGATCATATGTGAACGCAACCATTATGATGGTGAAGGCCATTAGGGCGGCCGAGGAAAGAGACAAAAAGCACCCCAGGAAACAGAGGCCGGCGGCCACGCTCCGGCTGAGTAAAGTTTTCTCCCAGTAGAGCAATATCGCTGCCGTCAGGGCGCAAAATACTCCAAGCGCTATCGGGTGAACAAAAGTCGACGCCGCCCTCACCCAGCCTTCTCTCAGCCCTTGGTCCCCAGGAGCGAAGTTCGCGACGTTGTGTATTATCAACGTCCCGGAAATGTTATCCGCGACAGCGAGAATGATCACTATAATCGCCAAGACCTTTAACACTCGAACGAATGTGTCTAGTGCGGGGCGTCCGAAACAATACGCGCGCGATATCAAATAGCCGCCCAGAAAATCGAGGGCGTCACCTCCCGCTGTCGGTATTGCGCTTACGCCTATCGAGCCGACACTCGCGAAGATCATCCAACCCGCTGTCGCGGGGGCGAGAAAATCGCACAATACAAAGCGACGGCCATTCCGGCACAATATAAGCAGAGCGGGGAAGAAGAGCAACGCTGCCGAAACTCGCCCCGGAGTGAATGTTACTCCCGGCCCAACAGAAATCTGTAGCTCTTCCGGAAGAACGATGCCCACCAAGGCAAATAATGCAGCTAAGAGGTTGACGTCTCGAACGGCAGGCGGACCAAATTGAGCTGGGGCATTGCGAGGAACTCGACCAGGCGCCAGTCGCCCACCTGGCGCCTGAACGCCAACCGCGCGGCCCGCGTCCGTCACTGCACGCTCCATTCTGCTAACAAGCCCCAATACTCTAATGGAACAAAGTGGTTGGTCAGCGCTTGTAACGAAAGTTCGCTTCTCATATTACCATCGCTTCTCGCATTTAAATCAAAGCTCCTGGCGCGCCTAAAGGCGCCCCATCACCTTCTATTATATCATTTAAAATCCGTCGCCGCCCGCATTAAATAAACTTTTTTTAATAGTAGTCGGGCTGTGAAGGAGCTTTACCTAGGTCGGCTTTCAGGAGGGGTCGCGTACCGATTATTTCGCACCTGTGATCAGGGGGTCTTACCTTCACGACCGGTAAATGGCCTCCCGCTGGATGGGCATCAGAACGCCTATTTCAACGACGAAGGCTCGAACTACCCGATCAATCATAATACCAGATGTGTCGATGGATCAACGGGGACACTACAACAGCATGTCGCATGCGACGATCATCAAAAGCCTGCTTCTTGCTTCCCCGACAACCCTCTTTTGCTGCCGTCCCGCGGAGACCCGGCTCAGATTGTTCGAAATGCGTCGACGACTGTTGCCGACTCTGGTCCAGGAATGCGAAGCTCGGGAGTGTACTGGAGAGACTATAGGCCATTCGCCAGGTCGGCGACCGTAAAAACAGCGCAACAACCTCAGCTGCCGGTTTTGCTCGTGCTAAGAAAGGACTTGCCATTAAATCGAGCTCATTTAAAATGATTTAATCATCTAAGATTGACATTAAACGCGACAAATTATGCGCTCGCTCCCTTGGGTTTAGCCTGAATGGCCATGATCTCGATCATCGTCCCGGCACATAACGAGAGTTCAGTAATCGCACGAACGTTGAGACAATGGGTCAGTAGACCTGGTTCCGAGGAACTAAACATAGTCGTTGTTTGCAATGGGTGTACCGACGAAACGGCAACTATCGCGCGTCGCTTTGGCTCTACCGTTCGCGTCATCGAATCCGACATTGCAAGCAAGACGCATGCTTTAAATATTGGAGATCAGATTTCCAGGGGCTTTCCGCGGATTTATGTTGATGCCGATATCGTCATTACTCTGGATGCTATTCGAGCGCTAGCAAAGCGCTTTGAGCGGGGCGGCTTGTTGGCGGTGGCGCCCACGGCTGATATCGATCTGACCGGCTGTTCGCGGCCGGTACGTCTGTATTTTGGCATTCGATCTCGGCTGCCGTCTTCGCGCCAAGGTTTTGGCGGATCGGGTGTATATGCCTTGTCCGAAACCGGACGTACACGCTTTGCCGAGTTTCCGGACGTGATAGCCGATGACACCTTTGTTCGCCTTCAGTTTAGACCCGAGGAACGGGAAACGTTGGGTTCGGTTAGTTCTATGGTATTTCCTCCACGCACGATCCGGCAGCTCATCGCAGTCAGGACTCGTGCCTACGCCGGGACTTTCGAACTCGCTCGTCGTTTTCCCGAACTCTCTGCGAACAAGGATGAAACCAACAATCGGGCACTGATTAGGCTGTTCAGAGACCCCCGCCTTTGGCCGGCGCTATCGGTCTATTGCTACGTCAATATTCTTGCTCGACGCAGAGCCGGAATTCGTTCTCGTCTCAAAGCTTCCGTGTGGCAGCGAGACGACACCTCCCGTCGGCCGCTGTCCGCAGGCTCGCCTTCATGAACCGACATCGTCTCGCCTCCCTTGAACCCGGTTCTCAGAGGATTTTCTCATATTTGGCCGGACCGCGGATCAAGCTCCGCCCGCACAAGGCTGGAACAAGCTCATAATTTAAACAGTTAATTTGACTCACCTGGATATTTAATATAGCATAAATTAAATATTGATCGCTGCCCATGGGCTAAAACCGATTTCCGCCACGTCCGACACATGTCTTTCTTGATTTTTCCGGCAAAGCGATTCTTGAGATCGCGCTGTTCAGGGGGCCAGCCGATGCTTCAGCACAATCTACGCCAGCGTGACAGACAATGTGCGCTGCAGTCACGCGGCCCTCGTCCGAAATTGTTGGCGGTCACTTGCGGCGGAGGTGCGTGACTTGGGACTGCAGAATCATCCATATTCCGCGTCTCTCGCGGAGCACAATGGAAGCACACAGAAGTCGCCACGCCAACGACAAACCTTTCCGGCAGCGCGCGCAAGCGAGTTGGACGTGTCGGTTGTAGTTGTGAGCTGGAATACCTGCGACATCCTCAGGGGATGTCTCCGTTCGATCTTTAAGCAAACGCGAGAGGTCTCTTTCGAGGTCTTCGTCGTGGACAACAATAGCCACGACAAGTCGGCCGAGATGGTCCGAGCCGAATTTCCGGACGTGAAGCTGATCGTTAACGCGGAGAACCGAGGCTTTGCCGCCGCATGCAATCAGGGCATGCGGGCGGCCTCGGCGCGATTCACGCTTCTGCTTAACCCCGATACGATCATTCTGAATGATGCAATCTCCCGGTGCGTGCAGTACGCGAATCTTCATCCTGACGTGGGAGTAGTCGGCTGCCAGGTGCTCGAGGATGAACACCGCATCTCGCCCACTGGTTTTTCATTCCCAAGTCCGCTGAATGTATTCTTGGCTCTCTCGGGATTGTCCAGGGCTTTCCCGCGCTCGCGGCTCTTCGGCCGCCCGGAACTGAGTTGGTGGGATCGCATGACCGAGCAGGACGTGGATGTCGTGACGGGCATGTTCATGCTGGTACGCCGCGAGGCGATCGCGCAAGTGGGGCTCATGGATGAAGCCTATTTCGTTTATTCAGAGGAGGCGGACTGGTGCTACCGCTTTGCGCAAGCAGGGTGGCGTCGCGTGTTCACGCCATGCGCCCAAATTATCCATCTCGACGGCGGCGCCAAGAGCACATCGCAAGTAAGTACGAAAATGTTCGTCCAAATGCAGAAGAGCGCGATGATTTACCACCGGAAGAACCTGGGCCTTGCCGCATGGTTCTTGCTCAAGTGGATTTACGTCGGGTCAAATTCTGTTCGGATGGTTATGTGGCTCATTTTATCGGTCGTCAACCACGACCTCAAGACTCGACACAAATCCGCCGCCGCGAGGGCGGCGCTCTTATACCATCTGTTCGGCCTCGAACCCAGATGACGGGCGAACGGCGGGCAGATCCGTCGTTTCAGCTTAGCTCCTGGAACGAAGCTCGTATGCGGAGACAGCAACCCAGACGTCAACATATAATTCTAAAAATGAACCGTCAGGCCGTGGAATTGAAACTCACCAATACGAGGGAGAACGCGCGACGCATCTGATCCATGTGGATGTCCCCGGTCGCGTTTGATTGCCGGCGACTTGGGACGAGGCGGAGATATTATCAAAAAGAACAGAATCGGAATACCGAACCGACTACCTGGACTAGCGAGCGAATCAACGCTCACATCCACTAAATTGTTGTTGAATGACCGATACGCATATCCAACCATCAGCGATCAAGCGATGTACGCGAACGCTGTCTCCCAGGTACGCATGCGGAATAGACCCTCTAAGGATCGAAAATTGGATGCAGAACAATCGAATTCAATGGATGCGCCGACAGCACAAAACTGAAAAGAGCAATGTGCCGTTGAAAAGCGCCCCATCGCCATGAATTCACCGCAGCCCCCTTGAATCAGCTCGCAGCTACGATCCGCGGCAGGCTCCAAACCATGGATGGCGAGCAATCCCCGATCTCATAGCGAACGCCGAATTTATATATAATATCACCTATTTTCAGAAATAAAAAAATGAGTATATTAAATGATGCCGTCAAGGCATAACCAGTCTAGCGTTCCGTGTTCGGTGGTACGCACAGGCGATCGGGATGCGCTGTATTCGGTGCGTTTGGACTCCGGCTTGACTAAGCCTCGTTTTGGCAAACCTGCTGGTTCGCGCCTAGCAGTTGGTAAGGAGATACTCCCGGTGAATGGGAGCAGCAAATCGATCAAGCGGTATGGCGTCAAGCCAATGGTAAAGCTGGTGATCAGCCTGCTTTATTTTATCGCACGAAGACTGTCGCAATTCATATTGCGAGCGATAGGTCGTTCGCCGAATCCGCAGCTAGTCATCCTCTACTATCATGGAATACCGCCCGAATATCGAGCGAACTTCGTGCGTCAACTGGAAGCGATCCGACGCGGAGCACGGGTATGGCCGGCATCTCATCGCGGAGATTTGCCGGCGGGTAAACAGAACGTCGCGATTACGTTTGACGACGCGTACGTCAGTGTTGTCGAGAACGCGTTGCCAGAACTCACGGCGCGCGATTTTCATTCCACTATCTTCGTTCCGGTAGGGTCATTGGGGGGCCCTCCCACCTGGCCAGTGGAAAACGGCAGCCTTGATGCCAACGAAACCGTTATGTCGGCCGAACAGATAGCAAGATTGCCGTCATCGCTCGTGACGCTTGGCTCTCACACCAGCACTCACCCCCGTCTCTCGCGAATCGACCCTTTTGATGCTCGGGAGGAGATCGAAGGTTCGCGCGCTGGGCTTCAGGCCTTGACAGCACAAGACATACGACTGCTTGCCTTTCCATACGGGGATCACGACGCATCGATCACCGAACTATGCAGATCTGCGGGCTACGATAACGTTTTTGGTATTGCGCCGGAGCCCGTCGACACAACGCGCTCTAACTTTGTAAGAGGACGCGTGAAGGTAGACCCATTCGACGGGACTCTTGAGTTCTTCCTGAAGTACCACGGCGCCTATGCCTGGGCTTCGCACGTCTCTTCATGGAAGAAGAAGCTGAGAGATCGCAACTCTCAACGGGTTCGGCGGCCTTCCTACGGACAATCCATGTCCGACAGACATCCATTGCGGTCATGAACGACATAGACCCTTCATTGCTGGAGCCCACGGCCCCCTCGCCCATTCATGCCAATCGCTGGTCGGGCGAGCGCCGCAGCAGTCGCGTCCTGACGCTCGTCGCACGAGCGCCGACCGACGCGATTGCTGCGCAGGTGGACGTTGCTGCTCCTGTCCCCGCGGATGCGGTAGAGGTTCGCCCCATCACGCCCGCGGATGTGCGAGCGGTGGCGGATTTTCTGCACGCCCACTTGAACGGACGCATCACAGCTGCGGAGTGGGCAACTGCGATGACTCCACCGTGGGCGGTCGCTCAGCCTAACCATGGTTTCCTGCTGGGTGCTGGCGAGCGAGTGGTCGGTGCCTATCTGGCGTTCTATTCAAAGCGGGAGATAGCAGGACAAGAGGAGCGATTCTGCAATCTCGCCGCCTGGTGCGTTCTTCAGCAATACCGATCTCTCGGTTTAAACCTGCTCAGGGCGCTTCTGGCGCAGAAGGGTTATCATTTCACCGATCTTTCACCCAGCGGAAACGTGATAGCACTCAACAGCCGGCTTAAGTTCGCTCACCTCGGCGTGACAACAGCCCTCGTTCCCAATCTGCCCTGGCCTCTCGGGTCCCGGCGGGTTCGCGTCATTGCAGAACCACGGGAGATCGAACGCGCGCTACGTGGTCACGATTTGGAGATCTACCGAGACCACGCGCGCACGGGCGCAGCACGTCATGTCGTAGCCGTTGAAGGCGATCGGTCGTGCTATGTCATATTCCGGAGGGACCGGAGGAAAAACCTTCCGCTATTTGCCTCGATTTTGTACGTCAGCGACAAGGAGCTGTTTGGCCGCGTCGCCAAATACGTCTTCCGGTATCTGCTGCTTCACCACGGGATTCCCATTACGCTTGCGGAACTGCGCGTTGTCGGCGCCCGCCCCAGGCTGTCGATCATGCTGAGATCGCCAAGGCCAAAGATGTACCGGAGCGCGAACCTGCGTCCGGACCAAATCGATTATCTCTACAGTGAACTCACCTGCGTGGCCTGGTGACAAGGAGCAAGTACGCTTGGAAAACGCGCCCGTTGCGATGAGAACCAACTTGCATCATTTGCTCGAATACCGCGCAGCCGCGCATGGGGATACACCGGCGGTGACGTTCAAGGATGTGACGTTGAGCTACGCCGAGCTGTGCCAGCAGGTTTGCGGGGTGGCTGCCAAGCTGGCGGCACTCGGTCTTGAGCGAGACCAACGCGTGGCGATCTTTCTCGACAAGCGCATCGAAACGGTTGCGGCGATCTTCGGCACCTCCGCGGCCGGCGGGGTCTTCGTGCCGATCAATCCCCTATTGCGGCCACACCAGGTCGCGCACATCTTGGCCGACTGCGAACCGTACTTGCTGGTTACATCGCCTGAACGGCTCGAGCTGCTCGGCGATACTCTGAATGCGTGCCCTTCCGTGGCACACGTCCTGCTCATAGACGCGGGAGCGGCAAACGACGTGCCACTGACTGTGGCGCGTACGGTCCACGGTGGGCCGCCGTCGTTTTCCTTCGGGGATCCCGGTTCGAGGCGCAGCGACGCGATCGACCTCGACATGGCGGCAATCTTCTATACGTCCGGCAGCACAGGCAAGCCCAAGGGTGTGGTGGTCAGTCACCGAAACCTGCTGGTCGGCGCGGAAAGTGTGAGCCAGTATCTGGAGAACACTGCTGACGACGTCATCCTCGCCGCGCTGCCGCTAAGCTTCGACGCCGGATTCAGCCAACTGACCACCGCGTTCAGCGTTGGTGCGCATGTGGTGCTGATGAACTATCTGTTGCCGGGCGACGTGGTACGCTTGTGCGCCCGGCACGGAGTCACCGGCCTGACGTGCGTACCACCGCTGTGGATCCAGATCGCCGACCATCCATGGCCCGCTGAGGCCGCGCGCACCATGCGATATTTCGCAAACACGGGCGGAAAAATGCCGAAGCCGGTGCTCGACAAGCTGCGAGCCCACTTTCCAGGGGCCAAGCCATTCCTCATGTACGGTCTGACTGAAGCATTCCGCTCCACCTATCTCGATCCTGCCGAGATCGATCGGAGGCCAGGCTCTATTGGCAAAGCCATTCCGAACGCCGAGATCGTGGTGGTCCGGCCCGATGGCACCAGGTGCGATCCGGGCGAGGAAGGCGAACTGGTTCACCGTGGCGCGCTGGTTGCAATGGGTTATTGGAAGGACCCGGAGCGCACGGCGGCGAGATTCCGACCTGCACCTGGCAAGGATGCTTGCTGGCGAACGCCGGAGATCGCTGTCTGGTCCGGAGACACTGTGGTCGCGGACGAGGAAGGCTTCTTGTACTTCGTCGGGCGCAAGGACGAGATGATCAAGACCTCCGGTTACCGGGTGAGCCCGACGGAAATTGAGGAGGAAGCTTACGCGACCGGAATGGTCCATGATGCGGTCGCCCTCGGTATGGATGACGCGAAGCTCGGTCAACGCATCCTGCTTGTCGTCAGTCCCGCCGGATCGAACGGACTCGATCAGGCCACGCTCATCGCCGCCATGAAGCGCAGAATGCCGATCTACATGATGCCATCTGCCATCTTCGTCATGAACGAGATTCCGCGCTCGCCCAACGGCAAATTCGACCGCGCGATGCTACGAAAGGAGCTAGCCTCTTGGCTATCCGACCAACCATAGCAACTTTTGGCCAGGTCGACGGGCAGCTTGCCGTCGGAGGGATCCCGGTCAAGAGGCTCGTCGAGCAGGTGGGATCCACCCCGTTTTTTGCCTATGACCGCGCGCTGATCACAGATCGGGTGAAGCTGCTGAGGTCGACCCTGCCGTCGCGAATCCATCTGAGCTATGCGATCAAGGCCAATCCAATGCCGGCGGTGGTACAACATCTTGCGGGGCTGGTTGACTCCTTCGATGTTGCCTCGGCGTCCGAGATGCGAAGGGCTCTGGACACTCCGATGCGCCCGGCCAACGTAAGCTTTGCAGGTCCCGGAAAGACCGAGGCGAACATCGTGCAAGCCGTTGCGTCGGGGGTTATCATTGAGATCGAGTCAGCCATCGAGGCCGGCCGGATCGTGCAGGCGGGCAAGCGGCTGGCACTACGTCCGCGGGTGGCGATCCGGGTGAACCCGAATTTCGAGGTCAAAGGCTCCGGGATGCGGATGGGCGGCGGGCCGCAGCAGTTTGGCGTCGACGCGGAGAAGGTGCCGTCAGTGCTTGACAAGCTCCTCGCCGCGAATGTCGAGTTTCTTGGATTCCACGTCTTTCCCGGCTCCCAGAACCTTAACGCGGATATCCTCTGTACGGCACAGCGCCGCACCGTAGACCTCATTCTGGATCTGGCCCGGAATTCTCCGCCTATCCGCTACGTCAATCTCGGCGGGGGTTTCGGCATCCCGTATTTCGAGAAGGATAAACCGCTCGATCTTGCTGCCATCGGGGCCAACCTGGCAGACCTGCTTGAGACCGCAATCGAGCCAAACCTTCCCGAGGCACACGTGATGATCGAACTCGGCCGCTACATTGTCGGCGAATGCGGCGTCTACGTCACCCGTGTCGTTGATCGAAAGGAGTCGAGGGGACGTCAGTACCTAGTGGTCGACGGCGGCCTGCACCATCAGCTCGCCGCATCCGGCAACTTTGGGCAGGTGATCCGGCGTAACTATCCGATCGCAGTCGGCAACCGCCTTTGCGAAGAGGTCGACGAAGCTGTGACCGTGGTCGGCTGTCTGTGCACGCCCCTAGACCTTCTGGGGGACAATGTCAGGTTGCCACACGCCGAAATCGGAGATCTGATTGTGCTGTTCCAAGCCGGCGCATATGGACTCACCGCCAGCCCTACCGCGTTCCTGGGCCACCCACCACCGATCGAGGTACTTGTCTAGATGCAGCAATCGAGAGATAGAATGGACGTCGATGATCATACGCTTGAATGCGTCAAAGTTGCGATAGTGAAGACGCTCGGCATTGAGCACCGGGCTGCCACGCTCAACGCATTCACTCCTCTGTTCGGCAGCATGCCAGAACTTGACTCCTTTGCTGTGGTCGAACTGGTGACCTCCCTTGAGGAGCAGTTCGGGTTTGAGATCGACGGGAACGAAATTACTGGTGAAATCTTCGAGACTGTTGGTTCACTTACGGAGTTCGTTTTGAAAAAAAAAGCATCACAATGATGCAGCGCTGCTGGCCGAAGGAAAATGCCGATCGCGGCTGAAGGGTTTGAGCCGCTAACGCGAACGAGTCCTATGATACTAGAGCATCCGCCGATCATGTTGCAGCGTATCCTGCGGCGATGAAGTAGTTGCGGCATTCCATTGATGTGAAGCGATCAATGATGCGACCAATCGCGCTCCAGAGGCCGTCGACGGTTCGTTCTGC
>Ga0209700_101036_pt1 | contig 56365 bp, 29 predicted proteins | sample SiratroredBW_FD_187528 | JGI IMG/M metagenome (GOLD analysis project Ga0209700, IMG submission 187528) | Root nodule microbial communities of legume samples collected from California, USA - Siratro red BW (SPAdes) (version 2) | ecosystem: Host-associated > Plants > Roots > Nodule | place: USA...
TATTATTTTTTTTGATTCTTCTTATTTTTTTTTTTTTTTTTTTTTTTTTATTTTTTTTTTTTTTATTTATTTTTTTTCTTTTTTTTTTTTTTTTTTTTTTTTCTTTTTTTTTTTTTTTATTTTTATTATATATATTTTTTTATTTAAACAAATCTTTTTCCATTTTTTCTGTTTTTATTCTCTTAACACCTACCTATATATTTTACTTTATTATTATTATTTTTTACTTGCTATTATTTATTGAAAATTTTATTTTACCCGGACGAAATTGAGTGTTGACAGGGTTTAATTGAATAAGTTAAGAACTTAATTTGTGAAAATGGTCCTTATGAACACGTTTGAGTTCAATCACCAGAAGTGAAGTTCAAGTAAGGTGTCACCTCATTAAGGCATAGGTAACCACTGGGATTTTCTAAGGTCAGAACCAGTATTAAGGCACAGAGATGTATAAAATGAACATATTTTGGTGAACAAAAGCGTCATTAATCCTGAATATAGGTCTAATTGAATAAGTTAAGTTAAGAACTTAATTTGTGAAAATGGTCCTTATGAACACGTCTGAATTCGGTCGCCAAAAGTTCAAGGTGTCCCATTGTTAAGTTATGGGTAACCACTCGGGTTTTCTAAGGTCACTACCAGTATTAAGGCACATAGGTGTATAAAATGAACATATTTTGGTGAATAAAAGCATGAGTAATCCTGAATATGGGTCTAATTGAATAAGTTAAGAACTTAATTTGCGAAAATGGTCATGATCAACACATATGAGTTCATTACTTAAGAAGTAGGTGATAACCAATGTTCTTAAGATAATTGATGAACATTACTTAAGAAGTTTATTATATAACACATAAAAATGAAGTTCAAGTGTTGATATGGAGAAGTTGAGCCCATCCTAATTTGTTCAATCCTCCAATCCATGAGTTAATCATCCATCAATTGTGATTATCAGGTTGGGTAGCATTGCAGAATGATGATACTTAGGATCTACACAAAATGGTTAAAAAAACAACAAAAAATTGATTGTTATATTAAATGGCAGTTTTGTCTTTAATGCAGGCCAATATGCAAAAATGAAGAACAATAGTTTGTATACCAATGTTTGGGTTAAGGTGAATGACTGGGTTAAGGCGAATGACTGGCTACGAACACCCTATTAATCCACAGCCTAAACCTTATCAATCTACAGCCCACTCCCTTTCAATCCATAGCCCACTACTACAAAACACCAGAGGTTAATCGCCAAAACTTCAAATATGGTGTCCCTCATTAAAGAAGGGGTGACCACAAGTGTTTTGTAAAATAATAAGTGATTCTGACCTTACAAAACACCAGAGGTTACCCCTTCTATAATGAGGGGACACCTTAGTTAAAGTTTTGGTGACTAAGTCAGATGTGTTCATGTGTTTTCAAACCTTATCAATCCTCAACCCATTCCCTATCAATCCACAGCCCACTACTCAAATACACCATATGCAACTTTTAGTTTTTTTCCCCACAAAAGTGTGTTTTCAAACTTTCTTACTTCATTTATTTCGTTATATAACTCAACAATGACTATTCATGTAACATTAAAACAGTTTCTCTTTCAACAATGTCGAGCCAAACCCTAAAATCAAACCTTTGCACAACGGCAAACGTGTTTTGTTTTTCAACAATGCCACAGACAAATACCTTATACAATGTCAACCTTAACGCACAAAAACACAATCAATAAACTACTTACAAATGTTGAACCCCAAACGATTCCGTTCCTAAACCACCACTACAAATGTCGAACACGAAATAATTTTTGTTCACCACAACTGTACCTCTCATCATTGCACAACCGGAACCTCTCGTCGTCGTACAAGCGTAACCATAGCTCTCGATTCTTCAACGAATGCGTAATACTCGTTTCCTTTGTGGAAGCTCTCAATTCTCTCACAACTCTTCTCTTCTTTACGTTTGATTTCAACATTTTGCGGCATCGTTCTATATATCTTCACCAAACCCATTTTGCACATCAAATCACAAGACTAAATTGCACTTACGTGTTACGTTACCTTCAATTGACAAAAATATCACTACCACGTAAGAAGATTTAACAAAATTATCCCAATACCAAATGAGAGTTAAAACTCTACGATATCAAAATAACATTGTTCTAAATAAAATAAGTCATCCTTCCTACAATAATGATTCATTTATGCACGTAACAGTTGTTCTTTTTTTGGAATAATTAATCATTATAAACATCGTATCATATTGTAGATAAATATTATAATACTATTATAGAACTTGTAACCACTAAAAAAGCTTTTTGATATTATTATTATTATTATTATTAGTATACTATTATACTATTTTTATTATTATTATTATCATTAATATTAATAATATAATAATTTTTACTAAAAATATTTTTGCTATTATTATCATAATAATTATTGTCATAATAATCAGTATTCTTATCTTTGTTATATTAATTATATATATTATTATTTTTATCTTTATTATTATCATAATAATACTATTATTATTATTATCTTAATTATTATTAATTTTATTATTATTATTATTAAATTATTACATTAATTATTTTGATAATAATAATAATACTTTTTTGTTATTATTGATATTATTATTATCATAATCATCATCGACGCATAATTTTGAGATCAATTTACTAACTGATTTTATTCATGGATAATTTAGCATTCAATTTTATTGATTATCAATGGATTCTACCACCAGATAATTTTGCAATCAATTATTTCATAGATAAATTTGTTGGTGGTAATGGGCTGTCAAATAGTCGTTGATAATTACTAATGGATTTGTTTCGTCAGTAAAATTCATCAGTAAATTATGTGGATAATGATATTTTACCAATGGATACATATCCCTCAATAATTATCCGTCAGTAAATTCCAAAAAATCTTGTAGTGATTCTAAAGAATATTTAGTCTTAATCAGAAATAATTATGATCCAAACAATATTCAATGTTAGCCAGCAGTGGTTAGGGTCTAAAGAATGTTCACCTCTTACTTTGTGGCAATAGCCTGCCTAGTAAAACTTGATTAAGTTTATTCAAAGTTAGACATAACCTAGGTTTACAAACGAACTAGTATAAAAATCATAATCATAAATTTATCTCTACTCTCATCTCTTTAAATTGCATATTGTTGAACTATAACTAACCAAATGCGAAAACAACTTCATAGTGTTTTTGTCAATTTAAAATTGCATCAGGTTGTATTTCATCAAATGTTGTTATTACAACATTCTTAAAAATGTTTGAATAGACGATTCAACCTTCCCTTCTAGAGTATGCTACATGTTTTTCACATGGTTATTCCATAGGTTCAGTTGAAAGCCAAGAAATTGTTGTGCTATTGGGTAGGAGTTGTTTGAGACACCTAACTAGAATTAAGAAGTTCCTAAATATTACCTATAAAGACTATGTATGACCTACGGAGACAATAACGAAAGAAATATTTTAGATGTTGGTAACACCTCCTTAGTCAAATGACAAACTTTTAAGCATTAGTCAACTTTGTGAGAAAGGTATAAATGTAACTTTTAAGATAAACTGTTACATTAATCATCAAAATCCTTGTCAAGTGACATTGACAAGAAAAAAGAAGGCATTATAATGTTTACATGTTAGACTTGGGTCATGCATCTTCTAATAAAGAATCATGTTGTGATTCCAACTCCAAAATGTTTGGAACTCATTCATATTAATTTATTTGGTCCTATAAGAACAGAGAGTTTGGGTGGGAATTATTATGCTTTAGTAGTGAAAATGATTACTCAAATACACATACGACTATAAGAAAAAAGTTCTTTAGTGACAAATTTTTAGCTATCAAATAAAGTGGTTGCTAATTGTGATCAAAATAGTCACCAAATTAGATTTTGGTTGCTAAATAACTACAAAATAAAAGTAATGGTTGAATTTAGTAACCAATTAAGTCAAGATAATTGGTATCTAACATTAGCTACCAAGGTTTTAGTGACTTATACCAAGCTAATGTTACCAATTATCTTGACTTAATTGGTCACTAAATTCAATTATTACTTTTATTTTGTAGTTATTTAGCAACCAAAATCTAATGTGATGACTATTTTGATCATAATTAGCAACCATTTCATTTGCTAGTTAAAAATTGGTCACTAAAGTGTTTTTTTCTTGTAATGTACATTCTCTTCCACACTTTTAAAGTGATGTTTTTAAAGCTTTTAAAAAATTTTCCAATATTGCCCACAATGAGAAAGAACTTAAAATATTTGAGAAGTAATCATGGTGGTGAATTTAAAAATGAGTCTTTTATAGCTTTATTCAATAAAGTAACATTTCACGTAAATTCTTTGCCACTAGAACACCACAAAAAATAGTGTTATTTAAAGAAAAATGTATTCTTTGAAGAGCTAGTAAGATCCATGTGAATGAAATTGATTTGCCAAAATATTTTTAGTTGATGTAGTAAACATTGTGATGAAAACATTTTATCCACATCAATGAGATCATAAATCAAGAAGTGCCAACAAAAGAAGGATTTAACTATAAGAAACATGATCAAAGGCAAAGAAATGGAGACGAAAGTCCAAACAATCCAGGAAGCTTCTAATGTGGTTCTCAAAAGAAATAAGACTAAGAAGCTAAGAAAAGAGCTTCATCAAATAAAGAAAAGTCTTAGACAAGACAAAAAAAATAGAAATGAAATAATTTATTCATATGATTTTATTTGGTTTCCTAAGAACAAAGAGTTTGGGTAGCAATTATTATGCTTTAGTAGCAGTGGATGATTTCTCAAATAGATATACACTCTATTCCATACTTCTAAAAATAATGTTGTTAAAGTTTTTAATAGGATTCTCGCAAGAAACAAAGCTAAGAAGTTAGAAGAACTTTATCAAATAAAGAAAACCTTTAAAACTCTTAAACAAGTTAAAAATATAAAAGAAATAAGTAACTTACACACAATCTACTTAGTTTTTCTCTCATTTAGATGTTAGATCAAATTATTTAAGCTGAACGTAAATATTATATCAATTATTTCGATAAACGATTGTTGGAATTTAAAATTAAACTCTAACAAGTTTAAAGTGAAAAAAAAAAAAGTCACCAATCATCAATTTTAAAATCAAAAGTTCTATAAAAAAATATATTCTCTTAGAACAAAGATATAATAAAAAGTTTCAAAAAAATAAAATTTCCTTCGACAATTTTTTTCTAAGTAGAAAAAGAGCTATTACTTTTATTTAAAGAACTAAATATTTCAATAATATAATCATGAATGCTGTAAACCTCCCCATTTCAAGTGTTGAAAAGAAGAGAACAAAGATAAGAATAAAGTTAAATATTAGTTTATTCTTATTATTATTGTTTTAATATTATATTATTTAAAAGATTATTGCGTACACGTTATAACTACTTACTTATAAGAAACTATTTAAAATATTGGAGACTGTTAAAAGTGTAAATTTTTTAATTACTCAATCTAACCCATTTAACTATATCCAATTATGAACAAATTAATTATAACTGATTTAGGTAGATAGGTCAAAAACAAAAGGTAAATCAAAATTCAAGTAATTAACACAATCAGATTTAATTTGGATTAAACTCCTATCAATCCTTTTCATCATTCGCATTCCTACTTTTCAATTGCATATAATAATTTAACCTCGTTAATTAATATATAATATAAGCATATGAAAGCATTCTCGATCAACCTAGTTTCTTCAAAATTAATTTCTACGCCATTCCTCTTAGAGTCCACTTCAGATCTACCAGCCACAGTGCAGTCAAATCTCCGCGTAAAAAAAGGTTAATAATTGACGCAAAAGAGAAATTAAGTCACCCTTAACTTTTTGAATTTTTAATGAGAATGGAAAATACTAAAATGGTCAAATTTTAAGAAATTTACTCTGTTGTATTAGGACCATATGATTTTATAGTAAAACAGTTGTATCAGCATAGTACAATTTTGGAGTAAAGGATGCGTTATTGTATTATGATTTTATTTAAAATAAATAAAGTAAAATAAAAGTTGTCTAGTGTTAAGAGTACATAATTTCAGTTTAGATTTATCAAAGTAAAATCATATTAACATAGTACAATTGCACTTGAAATCAGAATGAAGTCATGTGATAACTCGTCTGATTTTATTAAAAATAAAAAAACTAAAATTAAAATTAATCGTTTTTTTTTTCATTTTGATAAATCTAAATTTATATCAAATTTATACGATTTTTAAAGTAAAATTATATCATAATAATACAATTTATCCGTATGAATAAATTTTTTAAAATCCATCAATAATTAGTTTGTAAAATTAGTTCATTCTCATTAAAAAAAAAAACAACATAACTTCTTTCATATCATCTTTAAAAATAAATAAAATAAGTCACCCTACCTACGATAATGACTACATTTCTGCACGTAACAGTTGTCTTTTTTTCTGGAATAAAATACTCTGCAAGTCAAACTAAGAAAATAGGAAGCAAATTATCAATTTCCTTTCAAACAATCAAAATGAACAATTGCAAAACTATTTTTTATTCTGCAATTTCCTAAACTCATAATTAAATGCATTAGTCGTAGTGACCTTGGTTAGTTTCCTTAAAATTTCTTAATGCGTGATATGTGGTGAGAATTAGTATATTATTTAAAACGTTCACCTCACCAAAGTTAAAAAGAAAACAATATCCACAATCAAGCACGTATTTTTTGCATAATTCATCAAAAGTTTCAATGACAATTTTGTTTTCCTTTGGAAAAGTATTGCAATTTAGTTCAATTAAATATTTAAATATGTTATAAAGGCTTATTAATATCTCAAAATATTAACTATATAGTCTATTTATGTCATATATGTAATTTTTAAAATTTGTTCCTAGACTTGATGAACTTTAGGTCTCTTTCATTGCTCTGAAATTGCTGATCTTATTATTAATTCAATTAAACAGGTTTTTACATAAAAATTTCCTTGTTTTCATTTTGTAAATGGGTTCAATATTATGTATAAAGAATGAATAAAACTTAAATATATAATGATCTCTTAATTGGTGATATCATTCCAAAAATAATTTTTAATTAGTTGATATTACATTTTCAACGTATTTTTCTCATTCATACAGAGAAAAGATATTCGAAGAAAAAACTTTAAATTATATAACTAATTTCTTAATTATTATAAAAACTTTATTAATTATATTTATATTTAAACATAAAGAAACCGAGTCTCTTGACCAAGTCGTTGTATGACATGTCGAAAACACGTTCTAATAATTCTAAAACCCATTCTTGCATATTAAAATAATGTTTGATCATAGAAAATCATGTGTTACCAACACATTTGAGATGCTGTGTTGGTATAAAAAATAAATATAAAGAAAATATGTTGTTTTAGAAGCAATAAATTTTATATTTGTTGTTAGAGGTTGATTATATACCTTTGTGCTTTCAAAATTTAACTATTGATTTATGTAATAGTAATTTATATATCTTTGTTATGAAATAGAAAAAAGGAAATTGGACCAAGTCATAGATAAATGAGATTGTGACCAAAGTTGATACTCATCTAAATTTGGTTTTGGGAATGGAAACAAAACAAAGTGCCCCATAGGAAGTGGTGGGTGGCAAAGAAAACATATGATTGAGCTGTCACTTGTCACTTGTGGACTAACTATTTAACTTGATAACAATTGCTGTAATTTCTAATGTTTTTTAGTTTTTATAAAGAATGTATTTAGTAATAATAGTTAAGAAATAATTTCAAGGTACCAACAACATGCATATTTTATGCTAAAATATAATAGTTTTAATTTCCATATATGATAACTTAATGATAAAATATGAAATTAAATAGTATATTAAGTATAAAAGAGTCTAGATCAGTTGGTTAAGTATGTCTACAAGTTATTGTGATTCTTCTTACATCGGAATTCAATTCTTATGCATAAAAAATAAATAAAAAACCTATCAAGTCTTTTCTTCTTCAAATAATAAATTATCAAGAGTGAACTAAAATGAATTAATAACATGATTTTTTTGGTTCAACATTCTTAAACTTGTGCTGGAAAAATATTTAGATAGAAACAAAGTTTATTTTGAAAATAATTAGTCTAATTAATGTCAACTATCATGTGTGATTTATTTTTTAAAATATTAGTTGGTAGAAAAATAGAGTTGTTAAAATAAGTTGGATTTTTAGGTAAGGTTATAAGTAGATTCATTTTATAAAATAATAATTATATTTAATTATACCCCACTTAACCAAAACGATTTCTATTTAATTTCTGACTTTAAAAAAATGTAAAAATATTTTATTCAATATTTATTAAACCCCCGAAAGAAACTTTGATAAAGATAGTCCTTATTAGCCAAAAAGAAATGAAATAATCTTCTTCATAAGAAAAAAAGAAGTCTCTACACAATGTGAACATGTGAGTGATGTCATGTCCTACGCTCATAAAAACAGGAAAAAGAAAAGAAATAGTTTTGTAATGATAACAAAGAAAATAATGAACTCATTCAATAGTTCCATAGATAAAGGTCAAGCTCAAATAGTATACAGGTCTCTTGGCTAACATTATTAACTAGAACTATATATATTCTCTCTCTCTTTTTCTATCAAATTAGTATAATTTTTTAAACAGTTAGATGGTTAATCTTTTATATATTAATTTGCTTATCTCATTAGGCCAAAGCACTCCTAATTAATTAACATAAAATGAATTGTAGTCTTAGTTCAACTATTATTTTTGGGAGAAGTAACGAATTACAAGGTTCACGCAAGTTGGCTTTCTGAATAAAATAATGTCAATTGAGAATTTTTTTTTTTTTTTCTCTTTTTCCACTCTACTTAGCATGCTTAACGCGTAACAAAGTCAACTCAAGCTTAAGGATCTTTATTTGGTGCACAACTTCAACCTCAATTTTGATGACTAACATGGAATCAACCTCATAAAGAGAGAATCATCATCCAAAAAACACCAAATTTCCCACATTCAGAACCATTAGATTCATGGGGTTTCCAACTAGCATCAACTACTTCTTGTTGATTTTTTTGCTCATATTTTGCAGCTTGTGTTTAGGTGTAAGTTCTGTGAATGAAACCATCACATCAACCAGATTCATCAGGGACAACTCTCAGCCTATTAGCTCAACCAACGGTGACTTCAAGCTTGGATTCTACAGCCCTGAAAAATCTACAAATCGCTATGTGGCAATCTGGTATCTCTCTCAAACCAACATCATATGGCTAGCAAATAGAGATCAACCACTCAATGATTCATCTGGGGTGTTCAAAATTCACAAGGATGGGAACCTTGTGGTATTGAATGGACAAAATAGTGTGATATGGTCAACAAATATGTCACTTGATGCTACCAACACAACTGCTCAACTTGACAACTCAGGAAATCTGATCCTTCGTGATGACTCAGGCTTTACATTATGGGACAGTTTCACACACCCTGCAGATATTGCTGTGCCACAGATGAAAATTGCAGCTAATAGGATCACTGGTAAGCATGATCTTCATTTACTATTGTATGTGTATTTTCTTGCTATGCCATGCCATTGGTGGAACTATCCACCAGTTTTCTCTTTCAATCACATTTTTCTTTCCAGACCCTGATTAAGGATCCACTTCAATACTACTGAAATCAAAGACTTGTTGATTATGAGTATACTCTTGAATACTTCATCATGATAATCATGATATCTATGTCATTATAAAATATCTAAATTTTTTAAAATTTTAAAATTATTTTATAAACACAAAGATATTGTTAGGTATTGAAATATGAGTCTAGTTTTGTATTCAGTAAATATGAAAAAGTTGAACACCATACAATTAAAAAGACATACAGATCTAATATTTTAAGATTTTAAATTAAAAGATGGTGTTATTTTTTTATATATGTTTAATTCATGTTTCATTGTTATTTGATCTTTTTGATATTTTTTTTTTTTCGATTTTCCTATCAAATATAACACAAAACAAAGAAATATGTATATGAAAATCTGATGTAATGGTGTATGCGGATCATGACAGGTGAGAAAATTGAGTATGTGTCATGGAAAAGCAGTTCTGACCCTTCTTCAGGGTACTTCACTGGGAGCCTTGAACGGTTGGATGCTCCAGAAGTGTTCTTTTGGTACAACAAAACAAAGCCATATTGGAGAACTGGTCCATGGAATGGAAGAGTCTTCCTTGGATCGCCAAGGATGTTAACTGAGTACTTATATGGGTGGCGTTTTGAGCCTAATGATAATGGAACTGCATATCTAACTTACAATTTTGAAAAACCAGCCATGTTTGGAATCCTTACCATAACCCCACATGGCACACTGAAATTGGTAGAGTTTTTGAACAGAACCAAGTTTCTGGAATTTGAGGTGGATCAAAATGAATGTGACTTTTATGGGAAGTGTGGGCCCTTTGGAAGCTGTGATAACTCCACATTACCAATTTGCAGCTGCTTTGAGGGGTTTGAGCCAAGCAAGCCAGAGGAATGGCACAACAAAAATTGGACAAGTGGGTGTGTGAGGAATGTGCCACTGAATTGTGGCAAGTTGGGCAATGTGAGTGAAGTGAAAACAGATGGTTTTCGGGTGCACCAAAATATGAAAGTGCCTGATTTTTCAGAGAGAACAGATGCAAATAACCAAGATAAATGTGGAGCAGATTGCTTGGCAAATTGCTCTTGCTTGGCATATGCATATGATTCTTACATTGGATGCATGTATTGGAGTAGGGACCTGATTGATCTGCAGAAATTTCCTTATGGAGGGGTTGATCTCTTCATTCGTGTGCCATCACAACTTCTATGTATGTTTTCTCTCCTATCTCACAATATTTTGGCCTTGTTTACAACAATTCTAAGCCTATTTTGCTTGGAAAACTTGTTATCTCTTCCCACTTCTGTTTTAGTGTTCTTTATACAAATTTTTATTTCATCAAGATTTTGAAAATTAAATAATTTTACAACTAAAAATAAGTAATAGAGATTTAAAAATAAATAGTAAAGATTTAATTTGTAAGTGAATAATTTTGTTAAAATAGAATCTCATATCATATTAAAAAAAAATTTTAAATTTAAGTTAATCTTACCAAACCTATTTATAAGACTAGATTTTCATCTATTTATAAAATATTAAAAAATTTTACTTTTAGTTAATGTAAAATGTATAACGATTAAAATAAGACAATTTTTTTTTATGAAGGTTAAAATAGATTAATTTATTTATAATTTATTTTTATGCAGCTAGTGGTAAAATAGAAAGAGAATACCAGGGATTAATAATTGGCATTGTGGGGGCAATTGGAGCATTAGCAACTGCAATTGGTGCTTATCTTTTGTGGAGGAAATTTACTCCTAAGCATACAGGTAAAGTTGCCTAATTTATATTTTTATCTGAATAATTATTTTTTTTCCCTTAATTTTTCAGCACCTACCCATTGTTCTTTTTTTCTCTGTACTATTTTTCTTTCATCACTTAAAAATAGAGTGGACATTACTCGTTCTCCATGATAGGGAAAGTTTGACAATAGGGAGACAAAAATTAAAATAATATACGCCGCCGAGTTTGAACGAATCTTTATGAGCGGGAATATAGTACTAAGAAGATACGATGAATAGGTTGATGTAGCATGTGTGGTAGCTTACTTTGCCGTGAATGTTGAATTTTTTTTTCTAAAAATAAATTTATACATTAGACTTTCTCACATTATTGGACTTATGTAAATAAGTATAAAATATAAAATATTATTGATTTAATAGTTTTTGTAATTATCAATCTTGAAACAAATTTGAAAGAATTTTTAATAATGCGTTGAAAAGGTAAAATTATTTGAAATTATTCAAAAAAGTATTTTATCTTATAAATTTTGTGATAAAAATTGAAAATAATTAATAAGACTATAGGGTTAAAATTATAAAATAAAAAATTATTCATAATTATCAAGGAATAATTATTTAGTATAAAATTTATTTTATATACTTACCGAAAGATAATAACAAAATTATGTAATGACATTTGAAAAAAAATATAAAAACTATACATATAAATTTATTTATAAATTTTTATAATAATAACAAATTTTAGTCTCAATTATAGAACAAAAACAAAATTAAAATTATACTTAATTTTTTTAAAATTTATTTATACTTCAATTATTTTTTTATCTTTTTCCTTTGTCCAAACTTAATTAAAATTAATCTTAATATTTTTTAGTTAATTATTTTCTAATTATGACTTTTTTATTTTTAAAAGTTTTTGTTCCTTTTTTAAAATGATTGCAAAAAACTGAAAAACGGGCTAGAATTCAGTTTTTCCAAAGATGAATGTCGACCTGCTTCGAATGTCGGAAATTATTGTATAAAGTTGAGAATTTCATCTTTGGAAAACCGAATTTTAAACTTGTACGATAAATAGATTAGTTAGAAAATAAAATGTCGAATTAATTGAGGACTTTTTTTAAAAATTTTGGTATATTCTGCGGAAAAAAAATGTTCTCGCTTCTGGTATACTTTATCTTTATTTTACAAAAATTGATAAATGTAATTACACCTAAAAGATCAACATTGTGATAATAAAACTCCCTTATTAATTTCTGTCATGCGCATAAATTAGTTGAATAGTAAGTTTGATAGGTAGGCTCACATATAATTATCAGTTGAAATAAAAATGGTTGTGACTTAAATTGAATTAAGTAATTTTTTGCTTCAGTTTATTTAGCTGCCACAAATGAATTTGGACGCTGTAGGCTTATGAGAGGTCCCTTATATAAAATAATAATTATAATATATATATATATATATATATATATATATATATATATATATATATATATATATATATATATATATATATATATGTGTGTGTGTGTGTGTGTGTGTGGGGAAACATGTTTTATTATTGGGTAAAGAAAAATGAAAAGGTTTAAATATGTTTTTAATTTTTAAAATAAAGTCTTAATTTATTTGGTTTACTTTTAGTTTATATGAATATTCTTGTGTTTTAATTTTTATTATTTTGTTCTAGTTCTTTGACTTTTCAAAACAACCCTCCACCAAAATATCACAATTTGCTATATTTTTCCTGTTTAAATATTTTAGCATTTTACTTCTAGCTAATATAGACTAGTGAATTGACCATATACTTATTAGTCTTTTTTGAAATAATTCTAAAAATTAATTTATACTGAAATGAAATTTACATGCACTAACATTTTTTATCAATTTAATTATTCAACAGGGACATTATCATATTAATTATCACATGTCAAAATATGAAATTATTAAATATAAAAACATTATCAATTCTACACAGATGCTTTTGCTTTCAAATTTTGTATATTGCTAATATATTTTGCCTAAATCATTTATATTTCTCCTAAATAAATTATATTTTCTGTTAAAAAAAACAAATGCATACATTCAGGAAGTGTGCCTCAAGATGTGATTACCGGGAACAAAAAGGAAATTACTAAATTGGAAGAGCTGCCACTGTTTAAATTTGAAAAGCTTGCAAATGCTACAAACAACTTTCACTTTGGGAATATGCTTGGAAAGGGAGGTTTTGGTCCTGTATACAAGGTAATTTTTTCTATAAAAGATGTTTATTTTTATTTTTTTACAGTAATAGTATTATATAAATTAATATTAATGATATTTTACTATCTTAGGGACAATTGGAAAATGGACAAGAAATTGCTGTAAAAAGACTTTCAAAAACTTCTGGACAAGGATTAGAAGAATTTATGAATGAAGTGGTTGTGATTTCTAAACTTCAACATCGAAATCTAGTAAGACTCCTTGGATGTTGCATAGAACGAGAGGAACAAATGTTGGTATATGAGTTTATGCCAAATAAAAGTTTAGATTCATTTCTCTTTGGTTAGTTCTTGGCTCTCTTAAGCTCTTAATGGTTTTTTTATTATTTGAATATTATTATATAGTATTGACTTCCATATAATTTCTGTTTTTCTTTTCATCTTTTTTATGTATTATTATTGTTTCCTAGATCCACGTCAAAGAAAAGTTTTAGATTGGAAAAAACGGTTTAACATAATTGAAGGAATAGCAAGAGGAATACTTTATCTTCATAGAGATTCAAGGCTAAGAATTATACATAGAGATCTTAAAGCAAGCAATATATTATTGGATGATGATATGAATCCAAAAATATCAGACTTTGGTTTAGCCAGAATTGTTAGAGGAGGTGATGATGACGAAGCTAACACAAAAAGGGTTGTTGGAACTTAGTAAGTAGCATTTTCAATACTATACATTTTTTATAATAGACAATTTTAATCTTTACTTACAATATTTATTTGAAATGCAGTGGTTATATGCCTCCTGAATATGCAATGGAGGGACTTTTTTCAGAAAAATCAGATGTGTATAGTTTTGGAGTATTATTATTAGAGATTGTAAGTGGGCGGAGAAACACTAGTTTTCATAATGATGAACAATCACTCAGTCTCATTGGATTTGTAAGTCTTTCTAACTTATATCTCTCTGTTTTATTAAGGCAAAACGTTATTAGTTTTGCTAATGAGATTTTATTTTTTTAGGCATGGAGATTATGGAATGAAGGAAACATTATAACTATAATAGATCCAGAGATATGGGATCCAGTGTTTGAAAAAAGTATGTTGAAGTGCATACATATAGGACTTCTATGTGTGCAAGAACTTACAAAAGAAAGACCATCTATATCGACTGTGGTTTTAATGCTTATAAGTGAGATTACGCATCTTCCTCCTCCAAGGCAAGTTGCATTTGTTCAAAAACAAAATTGTCAAAGTTCGGAGTCTTCTCAAAAAAGTCAATTTAACTCAAACAATAATGTGACTCTAAGTGAAATCCAAGGTAGATAATTAGTAGGAACAACATTTTTATTGTTAACTACAATTCATTATGTTTAAGTTATAGCTCAATTATTACTGTCTACTCGAAAAATTGTCAATATTTAAATGTAAGTTCTATTAGAAATCTTAGATGAAATTTTCTTACTTTTAGAAATCTATTTATATAATTTAACTCTTTATATAATAGAATTGAGAATAATGAAATCAAAATGGTTAAATGTTAAATCATCATAAAAATTTACAATTGAGTAATTAAAAAAAACTTAGTTGTATACTTTGACATTATTTTCAATAATTTCATAAATTTTGTTATTTATTTATTTTTATTGTCTCCTTTTTGTTTATGTAAAGACTTTGATATACTAAGTATTACTATGAGACCAATAAATCATAACTAGATTGAGAGCCTTTGATTGTTCCATTATTTTTCGACATGTAAATGAATGTATAAAAGAAGAGAAAAAAAATACAAAACAAGAAAAGACTAGGTCAAAACTCAAACAAAAAAAATTAAGCAAGCATAAAGTTGGGTAAGTCAAGCTTATTTATAAAAAATCTATATATCATGAAACTATGTAAATAATTTCACCAAACAAAGTCTTGCTTATGATTCACCCATAAGTGACTAATATATATTGTACAAGCATTTCCTATAATTATGAAAATAGTGAAAATGATCGAAGAAGAAATTCTTCAAGCAAGTAGTCGAATGATATCAAAGGTCCAAAGAACAATATTATATTGTAAAAGCATCCTCCACGAGCTTATAATCACATTCTAACCAAATTGTAGACAAATTTTATTAGAAACATGCTTAATAGTTATAACAGCAACCTCTAAGTCAACATGTAAAACCAAAGAAACACCATTATAGATCAAGAAGCAAATGATTTACTCACTTATAAAATCAAGAAAGATGTCACTACAAAGCCATGATAAAAATTTATCTTAGAGATAATGTTTGTGTAAAAACAACACTTCTCATTACTAATGATTTGACCCAAAGCTTGATTGTAAATAGTGAAAAGATCCATAACATTTTAAAGACTCATACTATAAACCTTGAAAAATAGCAAAGATATAATTTAGATAAAGGGTATAAGCGAAAAAAAATCCACATCTCTATGACTCAACCTAGGTAGAATGAATTCATCATCTTTTAATCAAGACATATTCAATAAGATAAAACAATAAAGAAGAGAGAGGATCTTTTGTTGAACTCTCCACTTACAAGTCATGTAACCTTTCGAAGTTTCATTGACATGATAACATAACATAGAATGTATATGATATTAATTGAATTAAATCATTTATGTTAAAATAATTTTTTTAGTGTCAAATTTAATAGTCACATTTCCACCTTAAGCATTCTATAATCTAATATATTGTCTACTTTTAAGGAAATATATATAACATCAGTAATATTACAATATTTTAGAAAACCATTATACCCTATCTCTTCTTTTACTAAAGTCATCTAAAGAAAACGTCTAACAATAGTTCATCTTATGGACGTACCATATGATAGAGGTCACTTATCTTCTATAGTATAAACATTAGTTGTTATTAGATAATTGTCTTGTTTAGTTAGTTAGACTTTTTTTGTGTAGTTGTTACTCTATATATACTCAAGTCTATCTAACTTAACCAAGAGTTGGAGAGTTATATTAATACATACTTGTATAATTCATATTGATCATCCTTATAATTCACTATTTCTTAATTGAGAATGTCATATCTGTAATCACTATGTTATGTTCTTATATGTGTTCATCAAGAACGAGTTTATATAATATATCATTTCACTTTTTTCATCATATATTTGATATTTCCTTATGCATTTCGTAATATATTCACCAGATCATCCAATGTTCTTCATATTTTTCTATAAGCTTCTTAATCTCTAATACTCAACTACTACGATGTTGTGGGGAGGTGTTTTTTGGAGAAATTATCACAAGCCTATTTATTAAAACCTTAGAGATGATTTTGAAAACAAAAGTTTTCATGTGTTTAACTCTAAAAAATTTAGGGATAAGGGAAACTATAGTAGAGTTCATTATATAAATTATCAATTTCTATTTCAAGAACTAATAACAATTAAGTATACATCATTACCAACAATATCTTATAAGTATTGATAAAGAGCAATGTTGAATCAGGAGAAGGTCCAAAGTCCCTTTAGATGGTCTAATAATCTAATAAAGTTTTGATGATAACAATACTCCAAATATGTGTTTGTATTTGATGATCTTACATATTTGTTACGGTAATATTCACAAATCTCTAAGCATAGTAAGTATGTATAGATGAACTGCATAGCCAGATAAGTGTTTATTTACTACTATTTTATTATATTAATTTTTGTTTAAGTAAAACAAGAGAAAAGTTAAAAATAAATAAATATAGAAATAGTAAATGTTTTAAATCTGTTTTGAAATCTGCTTTCAATATTTTGAGATTAAATCATTTTCTGCACCTTGGTTCATGATTTTATCAAGTTTTGCTTACAATAAAGTTAATTTGATTTAGCATATTATATTTACTTATATGTTATTGCAGAACTTTTTGAAATTAAGATTGAACTGTTATATTGCTATATCTAAATACAAAAACAATTCAAAATGATTTTGTTGCATAGAGTATTGATTTGATTTATTTCTAAATCTGAAAAACAAATTAAAGTATCTTTCACAAAAATATCAAAATCAGATTTTATAACATGTTGTGATTTAACGTTCAGATTTTGTTCATGATGTAAATTATTCAAATTATTATGGAATATACATGATTAATTGTTTCAAATCAAAGATATCTTGTGCTATTTAAATTGTTTTTATATGTAGATAAAGTCAATTTTGATACATAATCAAGAATAGAACTTGTTCTTCCAACGACTAGTCTTAGCATTAGATAGTTAAGATTTCCCTATCAAGCATCCAACAACTAGTTTCTACAAAGCTATATATAGAGGAACAATTTTAAGTTGAATAAAACAAGAAGCAAAAAAAAAAAAAATACATTGTGCAATACATTGAAGAATTAGAGTATCTATTGAGTGTCTATTGTCAATCTACTACTAAGAGCATTTAGATTTTTGGATTGTGTGAAACCATTGTGTAATTCTTCACAATTATGAAGTAATCCTTGAGAGCTTTCATTGTTCTCTCTTTTGAGAGTGTTTCTTTCAATTTTGAGTGGTCTTGATCTCAGGGAGAGATTGGGACTGGTATAACTTAGAAAAGTTTGTGTACTTGTTATAACCTATAAGGTTTGTGTACTCGTTATAACCTGGAAAGGTTTGTGTACTTGGATAATCTAGAGAGGTTAATGTATTTGTTGTAACTTGAGAGGTTTGTGTACTCGTTGTAAATTGGAGAGGTTTATACTCTTTGTAACGATTTCTAAATAGTGGAACCACTTGAATGATTTTTTCAAGGCAGAATTGAACTTTTGAGATGGCTAAAAGTTGTACAACAAAGTCTTACTAAAACCACTATACAATTTATTGCTTCTCCTTATGTCGTGGATGGTGTACAAGACACCTCACTTTATATATATCAGAACACGTATTATGGGCATTCAAACCACACATTGAAAGGGTTTGATTATTGCAAACCAGTTGTTCAGGTGGATGACACGTTTTTGACAAAAAAATATCATGGTATATTATTAGTTTCAATTGCTCAAGATGGTAATAAAAACATTTTTCCTCTAGCATTTGAAATTGTTAAAGGTGAGATGAAGGAAGCCTTGATTTGGTTCTTCCAGTTATTGTGTCAATACGTCACACCTCAACCAAAGTTATGCTTGATAGAAGATAGAGGATCAACTATCTTGTCAACTTTATAATCTGAAGAAGTTGGATGGGAGTAATAAGGCACACCCTCAGTTTACTGCATACGACATAATGCATCAAATTTCAACAAGAAATTAAAAAAATTTGAGTTAAAGAGATAACTAATTTACATAGGTAAATTTTTTTTAAACAAACATTACATATTATTACTCTGACAAAAATTGATGCAATTTACTTCAGTATATTCTTTCAGGTTATAAAATGAAGCAACCTATTGTTCAAGCTAAGTTAGCAATTATAAGCTTAAATTTTGGTCAAGTAGTTACGTGGATAAATCAAATACCACTGCATGAGTGGACTCAAGCATTTGATGGAGGTGAGAGATATGTACACATGGCAACAAACTTAGCTGAATGCATAAACTTTGTTTTAAAAGGAGCACGATCGTTGCCGATTTCTACTTTTGTTAAAGCAACATTTGAAAAACAAAGTCCTGATTTGTTGAAAGAGGGATGAAAGCAAAGTCCATGTTGCAAGCAGGACATCAATACCCTAAGATCGATCATGCGTCATGTCCAATGCTATAATCAGCGAAATTTTGAGTTTGATGTTCAAGAGATAGTAACCCCCCAACTTGATCGACGACCAATGTCATTCACAGTCAAATTAAATGACGAGTGGTTTTCAAGCTCTTCGACTGCCTTATCCTTATTTTATTGTTGTTTATTCCACGTAGCACTTATAACTTCTAACATATGTTGACCTAGCTTACAATCTACACAACATATTCAAGGCTTGCAAACTTCAATTTCATCCATTCTAAAATGAAGATCATTGATAAACATATACATGCCCAAATTTCATCGTTGCCCTCACATGCATGGTAAAAAGTCCAGAAGACTAACAACAACTTGCATCCATAACGAAATGGATGAAGTAAGTCAAAATATTCAAAAAAAAAAATGTTCTTATTGTCGTAACGAGAATCACATTCATACAAATTTCCAATATAGACAATTATATATAATTGCTTTCATATTTATTACCCCTTTCATTTTAATTAATCTTATTTAAGTACTAACATATACTTTTCTATCATTGCTTTCACTATACGATCTTCCTTATATATACATTACAAGGTCTACACTATACACAGTACCTTTTTGAAAAATATACATTACAATGTCTACACTATATGTAAATATTTTACAAAACATACATAAAACATATATATACACGATAGTATGATCTTTTAATATAAATGTTAATGTAAAAATTGTTTTCGTTTTTTTAACCAAAAATTTGACATGCCAATGTTTCTTGTGTTAGTGTTTCTTTCTTTGTGTACAAATTAAATACTTTCTCAATATTAAAGAAAAACACTAAAATTTAAAATATGTTGTTAATGTCATTGAATTTGTAGAATCCTAAATTTTTTGTAACAAGAACTATATTGCACAGAAATTCTATAATAGACCTAAATATAAATATTCATACATTCATTATAGTATTTCAAAATATACTTCTCCACAAAGCATTTAATAGAAATATCTTCGTATAATCACAAAATAAAATAAAATAAAGCTTCTATATCAACTCACTGAGGGGTCACACTACCTATAAAATCCTCTGCTCACTTGTAACACACGATCATTGCATATTTAAAAACAAAATAAATACCACACAAAAATAAGGACAACCTAGAGAGTTTTAAAATATATAATCATAAATTAAATTTCTATCCTAGCAAACTACAACGCATCAAGCTTTCATATCCACATGATCTATTCCAATTAGTTCTTTTTCACACTGTAGCGTAGTCATATGAACCTACTAATCTATATAATATGGTCCAATCAGTTTTTTTTCAAACCGTAGTGTAGTCATAATAAACTATTAATCCATATGATATGGTTTAATCAGTTCTTTCTCTGTAGCGCATTCATATGAACTTGTTAATCCATATGATTTGACACAATCGATTCTTTTAACACCGTCGCGCATTCATATGAACCTGTTAATCCATATGATTTGATCCAATAGATTCTTTTTCACACTATGGCATAGTCATATGAATCTCCCTATTGAACAAATCCACAAACATACTAGTATCTCCTTTTTTGAAGATACTATGTCTCGATCATCATTGCATACCATTCATCATTCACAAGCATATCTCACACAACATGCATAACATTCATTATTCACTTTCAAACTCATATAAACTTTACTTTCAAACTCATATATAATCATAAATCAATCCACACCGTAATAATCCAAATTCATCATTTTCGATAGGGTTCTATTCAAAGTAAACTAACATTTATAAAAACATGTAATTAGCTTTCCTTACCTGAATTCACAAATAGATCCAAAAACCTAGGAATCTCAAAGATAGTCTAACATACACCATAGAATCCTGATCAACGATCAAAACACATCATTAGAATCGTGAATTAACAAAGCTAATCCGGATGATAGAAATACTATATTCAACCACAATCCAAACTCAGGTAACTAGAAAGACTTGAAAACTTACCTAAAGAAAAAATGGGCAGAAAAGGAACTTACTCAATCTAATATTCTACTTGGACGGTCTTACTCTAATCTCTACTACAAGTTTGATGGTAGACTCTGATCGTCAATCTGATAACATATGAGATCAAGAATTTAGAAAGAAGGCAGAGAACCCTAAAGTGAAACATTTTTATAAAGATGTTGGTTTTTATAAAAATGAAACTAATAACTGATTTTTCTATTTATTTAAAGTTTTCACTTTTAATAATAAAATATTCAGATATCATTTTCTTATATTACTTCTGCCTTATAGCTATTTTTTAGGATCTAATATAATCATTATAGAAAGTTTATTAATTTTATTAAAATTACCTTAAAAGTTATGAAAATATATTTTCTTTTTAGTTGATAATATGAAATTCTTACATTATATATACTTATTAAACTTATTATGAAATTTTGGTTTTATTAATTTTTATTATAATTATCTTAAAAGTCATGAAAAAATATTTTCTTTTTAATTGACAATATGAAATTCTTACATTGCATATACTTATTAAACTTATGATGAAATTTTGGTTTGGTATTAGAAAGACCAATGTATAAATAACATATAATGATCTAGTCCCCATTTCGTAATATGAGATTATAAAAACCATTTAAAAGTGAAAAAGAAAAAGAAAAATCGTGCTCAAAAGCATGACCTGAAAATAGACAAAGAAAAAAAAAACAAAAGACGAAGTTATCCTTTGCAAGATGACTATTTCAACCACAATTTTTTTTTTTCTGGAATGCAAAGAAAACATGCTACAGTGCACAACTTTAGCCTTGTTAAAAAAATCTCAATCTCGTGCTATAGTGCACGACTTCACGATGGAAAAAAATTGGGAACTTGTGCTTCATAGCGCGAGTTTATATAAGACAAAAATAAATATTCTTAACAAAGTGAACTAGTGCTTGGTAGCATGATTTCTTCAATTTCATCTCATGCATGCAGACATGACTTACTCACGCTATAAATTTTTCAAAATTTGCTCAAATCCATAAAAAAACATACACCTATTTGATAAAAAAAAAACGCAACATGACTATTAAGTGAGAAAATAACTAGTTTAACTTCATTGATATTAGGCATATCCGATTCATGATCCTCATACTCATCAAAGAGGGTATAAGATTTTGGATAAGATCATTAGAAGTAATATTGTTCTCCATAGCACAAAGGGAAGGAAAAAAATGTAAGACATTAATCATAACATCATTCTAGTTACCAAAAACACGATTACCATCTCATATCTTAGGTCACCACTCATAATGTATTTTAAATAATTCATCTTATAGAGTAAATATGTGTCTTAAATGGTGTATTTCTATCACCATGACATGACCAAGCTTGTGAAAGATCAATATGTGTCATAAGTTCTTTAGCTTTAAGATCACTAGTTAAACCTTCAATTAGAAGTTGATGTTAGATATAAGACAAAGTTGCTTGAGTAATTCTTACCCTCTTATGTGATGGAGGACCACTTGGAAGACCACATATAGGGCTACTAACAAGGGTCATGACTCTTCTTTTATTATAAGTTTTTATGGAATAGAGGAGGAAGAGGGGCAACAAAAGACTCTTCTTTTATGGAGGGTACATTAATCGAGTCTTCCTTGATTTTTATAAATTCTTTGAGTAGAATCTTTGTATAGAAATAGTTTTTCCTTTGTATAAAAAATAAAAGCTTAGGTGAGCTAAGTTTTAGGCCAAAATGGAGTCAACTACAACCTACATGATTATGCACACATCAAGGAAGTTATGGAGCTTATAAATACTTGAAAAATGCAAGAATTGATCAAAATGAGACTTGAGACATGTGTATATGCAAAAATTACAAGTGCAGTTGTACTCGTAACATTGTATTCTCACATTTCTTAGACTGATAAGTGTTAGGAGCTCCTAAGCCTATGAATAAAAGTCTACCCCTACTCTTGTACTCACTTTTAAATTAAACTTGAATTTTGCTTGTCTTCTTGTTCTTTTAAAGTCACTTAATTTGCTAGTAATTTTCTCCTTGATTCACCACCAAGGAACCTTCCTTAAAAGTGAGCACCCTTTTTGAGTTTCTCTTTAGAAACTTGAGGAAAAGTTTGAAGTTTGATTGGAGTTTTTCGTTGCCTCCAAGGGTTTCCATATTTGGTATCAAGAGTTGGGCTTGATGGATCTTCAAGAGCCAAGTTGTTTTTCTTCCCTTTTATGTTTTTGTTTATGTCTTGTCTTGCATGTTTGTTTGAGTCTAATTAAAAAGGTGTCATATTCCATGTGTTCCATGTTTTAAATTGATTCAATTATGTTATTCCAATTGTCTTAAATCAATGTTATGTTTTAGAATTTTAAGTTACGCATTCTAGATTATTCTTTTGTTTGTGTCTTTAATTACTTAGCTTTAAGTTTTGAATCCTCCATGTTTTGTTTAGAGTATTGTTTCGTCCTTACCATGTCACAAATTCCATATAGGTTGTCCCAAATTTTTATACCTTTATATGTCATTATAACTTAAAAATATAAATCCAATGTTTGCATCTTGATTGAGTTCTTCTTTTGCAATTAGTTCATTAGGACTTTTTTAAAAAAAAAAATCTATAGTAAAGTCGCAGGCTGTAACCTTGAAGATTTCTTTCAGTGTCAATCTAAATCAACATCATTAAAAGTTGAAAATTGTGAAGAAAATTACAGTAGAAATTATGTGTTATGTGAAGTGTTTATTTAACGAGCCAAAAAAAAAAACAAGTGAGAAAAAAAATTTGAAATCTGAAAAAAAAAAAAGAGAAAGAGCCAAAATATAAAAAAAGAAAAGAAAAGAGAAGTGCCGCAACATATTCATCTTTTTTATTCAATTTGAGTTTTTATTTTATTTTTTAAATCTAGAATCATTCTTAGGCTCTGTTGAAGTGTTATATCCTTTTTATGTCTTATTTTATTGCTTGTCAATTTTTTCTATTTCTCTAAAAATCTATATTAACTTTTTCTTTTATTCTTGTTTTCGTAACTTATTTCTAGATGACACATGTGATATTTTTTTTACTCTTTTCGTAATTATTTGATATTTATCAAATTTTTGTTTGATACTTTGATTTAATATTTATACAATTATAATTTTTCTTGATATTTAGCTTTGGATAAAGAAAATGTGTATTCCTTGAATAATATCATTTTTCTTGTTGATGTGATTTTAAATTTTCAAAAAAATTATTTAATTAATATTTCAAACACGGAAATATATATATATATAATAATAATAATAATAATAATAATAATAATAATAATAAACTACCTAAAGCATATAACATATAATAAGTATTAACAAAACACTAAATAACATATAACAAATAATATAATTAATTAATAATAATAATAAAAAAATAATTTCAGGATGGCTGCATCATGCTATTCACTAATTTTGGGGTCAGCTGCTCCTTGGTGCTATCTAGCATTGATAACTATAAATTTAAGTGAAGCTAAAAATGTTATCTGAAAGAATAATGTGACTTTGCTATGTACTTGTTACCAAAGCTAGGTTTTGTGTTTCTGTACCTGTAGTGTGATACTTAAAACAACCTATTGTTTGCATGAAACAACACCATCCACAGTTTGCATTATCTAAAACATTAATTGATTGTCAAATGTTATTTATTCAAGATAGTCCCTGCTTAATAATTCTGAATCTGTGGTTGACAGTTCTTGGATTCTTTGCACACCATATGCCTTACCCAAACCACTTTGTTGAGGATGAACAAGGAAAAAGAGATGTTTCCACTTTCTAGTTTGACTTTTTGGATTATCTATGAACTTAATACAAACAATCTTTTATTATTGTTATTATTATTTTATTTGTTAATTATAGGTACTGAGATTTTATTAAGGGCCAATATCTCCCAACACTAACCTACAAGAATATCCTATTCAAGAAACTGATATGGTTAACATTCTTTGCCCTTTTTGTCAAACTGTATGATTAGAAACAAAATTAATTTATTATAAGATTAATGATTCTTCTTATTTATATATGGTTAATTAATATTATTTCTGATTAATATACCATCATCAATACATCTCTCTTACATTCAGACATGAATATTTTATATATAAGATTAAATATATATAAATATTTTAACAACAATGATAGACATATTAAATATAAGAAAGATAGACTTTTACACCATATTTAAAAGTGAATTTAAATATTATTAAATGTGACATATCTAATCTCTATTTTAAATATTAGCATGAAGGAACTTAACTTTCATGATTAGAATAGACCTAGAAAAATTTTAAAATAACTTTTATTGAAAATATTGTTATCAATATGACAAATCAAATTTTCAATTCAAAAACTATAAGTTATAATTTTGTTAGTTTCTCTCATACCCAATGAAATTCTCACACACACTTAATAATAATAATAATAATAATAATAATAATAATAATAATAATAATAATAATAAAATTATTTTATTCAGTCAAAACTTTTAAATAGGGAAAGACAAACTTTGGTAATCAATTACAACAATTATGACTTTTTAAAAGAGGTTAATGAAATATGATGTTATTTAATTAATGTTTTTCACATCTTATAAAAAGTTTGCCAGTATTAAAAAAAGTGTACAAATTTGAAATTTTGATGAATTACTTTTTAAGAATTCAAATGAATTTTCATATGACATTTTATAATGATATATAAATAATACACTTATAAAAGACTGTTTAAACTTTTCAGATTGTTCTGCTAATGAGAATTGTTTATTCCCTGTCACATATTATCTCTTTCTATAGATATTTATTTCTAATATTTGATAATAATCTTCACAAACAAGGTTGTTGTGATAACCTTTTAAATGAATTATAAATACTTTAATCTTTATCCTCAATATTATTATCAGTGAATAAATATTATAATTATAAATCCATGGTTTGAATCTAGAAGTTAAAACGAGAAGATACATAGTACAGAAGGACATAAATTTAAAACTAATTACCTGTTAAAAGATGAATATGTTGAATTTACTTTTTTTGATAAAAAATTATATTTTTTTATTGTTTTCCCAATGATTTTTATTATTTTGGATATTCTAAAAAATCTACAGAAAATTTTCATATCTTATAAGTTTATACCTCCATGAAGTCTTTCCAAATATTTTAAATTCTTACTATATATGTATGGACTAAAATTCAAAAGAGTCTTATAAAAATATAATTATAACATTATCTTTATGTTAAAGTATATTTTAAAAGTTTAATCCAGTACACGTCTGTTGACATAACTTTATTTTTTCTTTTATCTATTTCAATCTATCATTTCTAATATCTTTAATTCTATTTTAAATTTAAATATTTTTTAAAAATTAAAGTTAAGAATATGTCACACCATAAACTATTTATTATAAATTTAAAATAGAATTAGAAAAATCATATCTAATATTCTAAGTCGCGAAAGCGAGGAAAAATATGAAAAAAAATAGTATAACATGAGTGACACTCACATTTTTTTTTTAAAATATGATGGTTTTTAATTTGATTAGTCTGAACAGCAAGTAAAACTTTCAAAAATTCATGTTTAAAGATAATTCAAAATTATTTTTGATATTAGCATTAGAATTGAAGAGATCTTGTCACTTGTGTTAAAATTAATTAGATTAAAATGTTAACACTAATAAAACTATTATAAGTATTTTTAATTTTGCAGTTTGAGATTCACAAACAGTCATGACAAATATGCAGATGATTTATTTATTTTATGGAATATTCAAATATTCTTTATGCTGGAGTGATGAATGTTATTTTTATTACTAAATTGTGTTCATTTAATTCCTTAATATGCAAATTTATAATGTTATAAAATTAGAATTTTAAATGACTCTTGTCTTTTAAAAAAATAATAACTATATTAATAAATTGATTAATTTAAATATAAAAATATGATTGGATTTTAAGATATCACTAAATAATTTAAAATGAAATAGTATCTAGTTTTATGTAAAGTTGATAAAAAATTATTTTAAATAATACTGTTAAAGAATAAAAATAAAAATTTTAAATCATAAATGATAAAAAAGGCATTTTAAATACGTAATTGACCAACACAATATTTTACCACACATCTTAAAACATTCAGACAATAAATTTAATAAATCTAACAAACCTAAATATTTCCTGTAAAAACCTGCTAGTTTACTTTAAATATTTTTTTTGGTCAATATGAAATAAATGATTTATCTTATGCGAATAAAAAGTCAGATGAAAAAAATAAAAAACCTAAAATTGGGATAAAAAATGTTAATTGTGAAGGCTCCCTTATACGTCGTCGTCTTCATGGCCAGCGCACAAGAACTCGCATAGTCCCTCTCCACCCACACGCGCAAGAAGAAGAAGGAACGTGCAGAATATAGGGAAAGAAAGAGAGGAACAAAATCAGCATCACGATTACCCAAATTGGCGACGTTACATTCTTCAGAATTGTTTCCATGCCTGACATTTGCTGCCACATGTTACTCACTTTGGCCAATTCCTGATCGAAGTGCTGCCCCTTTTCCAAAACCCTAGGAGAGAGAAACTTCACATTGAAACGGCCTCTTGGGGCTCTCAGCTTGCGCCCTTCCTTCCAATTACGCCCACCTTGTGTGGATTCAGGTGTTTCTCTTGCACCAATTGTTGTGCTTTTGGCATTTTCCTGTGTTCCCAAGGAAACCCTAGGATCATGCAAATTGGGGAAATGGGAGGAAATGGGCACTGTTAGGGCTTAATTTTGTTGGGCGAATTGTGCTTGATTGTTGTCTCCATGCGACTGTGTCGTGCATTATGTTGGAAGTGCTTTCCGTTTTGTCTGTTCATGGATATTTGGCATTAATGTGGTATTAAATGAAGGGGAATTGTGTCTCCTATTGGGAAATTAAACGGACTGCGTATCTTTGAAGTGGCTGGATTGAAATTTGAAGCTTAAACTTTTGGTTTGCGATGTTGGTTTGAAAATTTGAAAGGAAAAAACATTATTGGTGGCAAGTGGCAGCATTTGTGCATGCATTAGTTTCTCAATATGTGCATTTATTAGTGACTAGTACCTGATTATAAACTACCACACACTTTTAATTGTTGCTAATAGTTGGAAAGGCATCATTGAAGAGTATGCAACCTTTGTCTGCATGTGCTATCCTGTTTGAAAAATTCAAACTAAGGTGCCTTCATTCCTTCATCTTGGACAGTGTTTTGGATGTTCCTGTAGCCTATAGGACTGTGTATATGTTACTCTTACCTTTACGTAGCAGATGTAGTCAATAATATGCTTATTTGTGATCATCATGATCTTTAATTTCATTAAGTTGCCGATTTACATTACCACGTCCAAAATATGAATATGCCACAATTTTCTACTTCCCTGATAGATATACTTATATAGACCATGCTTTCCAGCTCTTATACATTCTATAATCTACATCCTTCTCCCATTTGCTTATAGGCTATAGCCACTAAAGAACTTCGCGACTATTCACCATTGTTTGGAAGGTGCCTTTCTGACATTCTAACTTAATAGTTATGCTTCAGATTGAGTTCGTTCCACTTTCAAATTGGCATGAACCTGTCAGATAGTGGATTAAACCTTGCTGGAAAGCAGATCACACATTTCAAACTTTTTATGAAGTGCTTTTCTTACTTATGTATGATCCTTAACGACAAATGATGGTTGCTAGAGGCTCCAAGTACAGTGGTTGTAGGTGGTAGGAGGTGTACATGCAAAAAGTTTCCAACACTGAAGTTAGTATCTGCACTAGGAGGCTTGTATACTACATTAGATCCATTTCCAGAGGATTAGTCCTGTTACAGTGGTGAGAATGAGTTGCTTGGCTATCAAGTAAGATAGTATCATTACGGCATTTAGAGGGATTCTATCCCTTGATAACAGATTGGGTGAAGATATCAAGGCTTTTGATCCTTTGTATTGGATCCTCCTAAGATCTTGAGGTGATATCTATCAATTACCTGGTGGGGCCCAGTTTCATAGTCTCTAAATAGCAGCCTTGTATGTTGGAAAAAGCCGTAATGGAATAACATAATGTTTTAGTTCATTCTCATATATCTTGTTCCTGTATATTGCTGTCATATGGTGTTAACAAGATAACATTCTAATTGACTGATGGGAAGTATTTCGTGTCTTAATACAACAATAGCCTTATCCCACTAAGAGAGGTTGCCACACGGAAAAGATGTCATTGGATAAAAACCAAATTCATTGAGATATTATTTGTATATCATAATATTTTAGTGAGCTTTTTTTCTTTATTTAATTTTTCTGTGTAGCTATAAAATCACTTTGATATTTTGATTTATATCCTCTTTTACCCTTTTTGCTTCACATATTTGGCAGACTCTTCAATAGATGGGGAGTGTCGCTCTAAGATATTAGAAGTTGGGAATGAATGGATATAAATCGGGATTGGCTCTCCTTGTAAATGCTGAGGTTGATTCTATGGGAGGAGTTGTTGATGGCGGAGTTGGGATAGGTTTGAAGATCTCTCCGCGCAGAGCAGCAATTGAAAAGGCTCAAGCAGACCTCAGGTGATGGGGGAACCCTTTCATGTGGATGCATTTTGTGTTTGATTACATTTTTGACTGCCAATTCATTATTATGCATAAAGAATAACCATTGCATGTTGATATCAGAGAGGAGTATGATGCTCGTGAAGAAAGAAGAAGAGAGCTTGAATTTCTTGAAAAAGTATGAATTTTCTTTTCCTTTGCATTTTGTATCTCATAATACTTTGATGTAAATGATGGTCACCTGTACATTGAAGTGCAGGGTGGGAATCCTCTGGACTTTAAGTCTGGGAATGCTGCTTCAGTTAGTGTGCAGTCTACTTCAATCACTGATCAGCCTCATGAGCAGTTTGTGACTAGGTTGACTATTCTTTTCTATTTTTCCCTTTTTTCCTTGCATGCATGTATGTTACTTTTCTATTAATATCTTCTGTGTAAAAATTTATTAATGCTCTATAGCTTTTTTCTTTATTCTGATCCCAGTGAAGCAAAAGGTAGTTTTGCATTGACTGCCTCTCCTCATGCTGACTCTGTTGACAGTAGTGCTAGACCAGGGCCTCCTTTGGCTAGTGAACCTAATACTGCTGATAATCTGCTACTTTTTGATGGGGAGAATGAGTTGCCTGAAACTGAAAGGAGGTGCTTGAATAAGAGGAATAATATTGCTGCGGCAGAACAGTCTTCCCAAATTGATGGAAATCAAAATGCCAAGGAGACTGAAGATTCTGCTATTTTCCGGCCATATGCACGAAGGAACAGATCTAGACCAATTCACGGTCCCCGGGGGGCTTCAAGGGAAGTGAAGGGGTTAATGTTGGAAACAAACAACCAAAAGAGCCCTAATTTACCAACCATATCTAAGCCAAAGCCTTCGAGTTTAAATGGTGATATTGGTACTAAAAATTTAACGACTAATAATGCAGTGAATGATGAATTGGTTGGGATCCGAGATCACCAGTCGATTAGTGGTAGTGCTAGTGTTCCCAAAGACAAAATGGATAATACAGTGAACATAAACATAAAAGAAAATCACGGAACTCTACCTTCTGAAGACAATACTGATCAAAACCCAATTCTCATGGCTACTGGAGAAGCTACTGTGGTTGAATTAAGCGAACCGGTAGCTGCTGTCAATCGTGAGTCTCCATCTGCAAAAGCTGAAAATGGGCCTTATGATTGTCAACTGAATGGATTTGGCAGTGTAGAAGTAGACAGGAAAAGTGGAACAAATGAAGGCCAATATAACGTTGATATATTAGGCAAGAAGAATTTCGATTTAGAGTCCACCTGCGCTCGAACTAGTTTAGATAGGCATGTAAATAATGATAGTGATATGTGTACTAATACAAATAGTGTTGATGCTAATGAAAATACCATGGAACAAACATTTGCATTAGAGAATAAACTGAACTCTGCGAACTATGAAGTTGTGAAAGATAGGCATAAGACCAAAAATGGTGCTACTGTTAGCAATGAACATGATGCTGGTTGTCAAGATCATTCTGGTGGTGATAATATTGTCAAAGCCGAGGAAGATTTCCATATTAATAGTTCTTCCATGTCAAATATCATGGGAGAACATAATGACAGTACCATATCCAAAGCTGATAAAGATACTGTCTTAGTGGATCAGTCCAATTCTGTCAAGGAAAGCAGCTCTGAAAGACATCAGGTTCCTGTGGATGTGTCACTATCGGAATCTCCTCAGCCTGCTCCAGCTGAAAAGGTTAAGAGCGCCACCTCTTATGATCAACCATGTGTTATGCACAATATGAAGTTAGTAGACAAGGCCCGTGAAGATTTTATTTTGGAAGAGGCTCAAATTATAGAGGTCTCTATTTCTGGTTCCATTTCCAGTGATTTTTGTATATACTGTTTGGTTACAATAGGACTTTTGCTCAGTAAATTTTAAAGGTCTGATGTGATGCACTAAACAGGCCAAGCGAAAGAGAATTGCGGAGTTATCTCTTCGCTCATTATCAACACAGAACCACAGAAAGTCACATTGGGGTTTTGTTCTTGAGGAAATGGCATGGCTGGCAAACGATTTTGCACAGGTTTTATTTTTTTTGTACTCACTGGTGATACTGTGCTCTCTCAAACTTTCTGCGGCAATCTTTTCCTTTTAGAAACTAGCAAAATAATAATTGTCATTAGATTTATTTGTGATTTGTTAAATGTTTATTTTTCTCCTAAAATATTCATCTGTAGGAGCGTCTCTGGAAGATAGCTGCTGCTGCACAATTGGGCCATCAAGCAGCTTTTACTTGTATGTCAAGATTTGAAAGACTGCACAAACAGTTAGGGACAAAAATTTTATCTCACAAGATAGCAAAGGCTGTCTTGCAGTTTTGGCATTCAGCTGAGCTTCTTCTAGACAATGATCTTCACATTAACTGCATTGTGGGTTGTGTTGAATCTGGGAATGTTGATGCACATGAAGCTATGAGGGACCAGAGAAAAAATCACAATACGCTGCTGGTTATTTTCTCCGTCCTTCTTACTCTATCTACAAAATAAATTGTTCTATTTGAATTTAGTCTTTTTTATTGCTAGACTTTTGCTCTTGTATGAATTTTCTTTTTCTAATTTATTGAATGAGTTGCTTTTAGGAAATCATTAAGTATGGAGTTGAATGTTACTATTTTAGTCTACACAATTGAATGACTGAAACGATGAATTGCATTTATATACAGGCTGTGTGATAATATAAATTTGTTATAGTGTTTGGTAATTGAACAGATGAGAGATAAGTACATAGAAAGAAAAAGTTCTAGAGATTGAGGGAAATTAACAGCGACGAAAGTGATAAGTTATGGATCTTGTGCTCTATATATATTATTTGCGGTCTATATAATCACTGACAGACAGTCTATATAGTCACTGTCAGTTACAACAGACACAACATAGCAGACTAATTTACTAACTACTATAAGCAAGCTACTGGATGATGTAGAAAACATTGAACTATGCTTAGACTCATACTTTGAACAACTTGATAGGGCTGGTTAAGGGTGCAAAAATTCCAAATGAAGCCTTTGTTGTAAACTGGTTGTATGGATTGGTTATAGGTTTTGAGGATAGTATGAAAGAAATGATAGTCTACTTAAAATGTTGTAGTTTCCGAGTTGTCTGTTTGCTTTTGCTTTCTCTATCAATTTCTTTTTTCCTTTTGGTTTAATTACTTGTTTAATATTGCTGTTGGTTGCCGTTGGAGTTTGTTAGAAGAATAGATACTATGATTTCTATCACTGCTATTATATTTCTTATTATAATTATTGGATAAGAGCTTTTGAATATATTAAGGAGTAATAATACAATAGGCAGGGGCATGCGTTATGTGGGCTTAGCTACAATAACCTGGATCATGGCTATTTTTAAAAAGTGAACTTTAAGTTTAACTCAATGTTACAAAACCAGTTTGTAAGGTGAGATTTGTACTCACTTATATATTATGAATTGACTTTATCTTTAGTAGATATGAGATCTCCAACACTTCCCTCGTGCTGAGTCCTGTACATCTAGTGCGTGAGACTAGGTATTTATGCATGGTTCGATAGCAGATGACATGATAGACTTATCAAACCTTGCTAGGATAGACTCTGCTACCATCTTAAAAAGTGAACTTTAAATCTAATCAAACTTTACAAAATCGGCTTATATGGTGAGGTTTGCATCCACTTAAATACTATGAATTAACTTTATCTCTAGCTGTTGTGGGATTTCCAACACCTATGTTACAATTGGAAGTTCTAATGAACTGAGCTTGAGTACTTGATTGTGACAACTCATGGGAAACAATTGAGGACCTTCAACTTTATTTTCTAGATTTTCACCTTTAGGACAAGGCAGTGTTATAGAAAATCCTGTATGACGGCGCCATGGTGGAATGTGGTGGCGGTTTTCGCGTAACGTGATGGCAGGGGAAATCGGAAATGGCAGAAAAGCACAGGAGCATGCGCGGCGGCCGCAGAGACGTGGCGGTTGCAGAGGATTGGTGGACGCGTCAGACGGAGGTGCGGCGGATAGAGTGCGGCAGAAGGAGGTGCGGTGGACAGAGATGCAGTGCAAGAGAAGGTGGCTAGCTACCCTAACCCCTAATTTAAAGTTAATTGAGCCTTACCCGACCCAATTAATTTAACCTACACTAAATTAACCTATCAATTAATTCCCAATTTTTTTATTTCTTTTATCATTCACTACCATCACTGCCTACTGTCTACCACCTGTCGCCGGCGATCGCCACCGTCTGCCGCTGCCGACCACCGTCACTAACCTTTATTCTTATTTTTACAATACAATTATATTTTTGTATTTTTTTAATATAGTTAAAAAATTTAAGATATTTATATTGTTTTGTTCTTATTTTATGTTTTAGGCTATTAGTTATGTATTTTTTAAATATTTATATGTATATATTGTATATTTTTTTTTACTGGGATGTTTCTCCCATAACCTGTTATGATTTCCATTATAAAGTTATAAAAGATTTTAGGGTTCTTCGATATTATTCGTTATCCGATATCGATAACACTGGAACAAGGTGAAAGTTTTTAGGGGGAAGTATTGATAGGAGACTAGTGGTTAAGAGAATGTATGTGAGGGCTAATAGAGGGGAAACACTGTTGTAACTGAATAAAATAGGAAGTCAAGGGTTGGTAGTTGGGGGTTAATAATTGATTCACATGTTGTAAGGAGAGGAGAGGTCTTTTGGATACCTTATTGTATGCCTTGGTCACATTGATCAATAGACATTTAATAAAATATTGGCTCATTCCCTTGTTCTTTTGGCCAAAATCTTTCATTCTAGAAGTTGAATCCTATCATTGTCAGTTTCTTGGAATGGGCTACCTATGGAGAGTTCTTTTTCGTGGAAGGTTCTAATAGTTGGGGGTTAAGAATTGATTCCAAAGTTGTAAGGAGGGGAGAGGTCTCTTAGAGACCTTATTGTATGCCTTGGTCACATTGATCAATAGACATTTAATAAAATACTGACACACTGCCTTATTCTCTTGGCCAAAATATTTCATTCTGAGTTGAATCCTATCGTTGTCAGTTTCTTGGAATGGGCTGCCTATGGAGAGTTCTGTTTCGTGGAAGGTTCTAAGCAATGACGAGTTAAGTGAAGTGCGACTAAGTGGAGCGAAAGCCACTGATACATTAGCTTTTAGGGGCTGGTGCTATTTTATGAACTTGGTATTATGGGTGTTTAGGTCCCATATTATCAAGTAGTATGAGATGTTCGATGAAGTATTTAAGTAATTGGTTCTTCCACTTTGGCTTTTGAGGGTGAGTTCCCCCAGTACTTGGATACGTATCATGCTACAATTTGGTTTATAATATTTTATTTATGTACCGTAAAATATGATTCACTTAAAATGAAGTCATGCTAGAGTGGATGTAGAACATCCTCAGTTCGATGTTATGCTTTGAAGAATCTGGAATAAAGTGATTAGAGATTGTTTGTTCAAATACTTTTAGGTGCTGTAGGTAGTTATTTGAGTTCTGGCTCAATGTCGATTTCTTTGATGAATTAACATTGGAAATAAATTAATTTGCACTAGTGGTTACCCTTTATTTTGCTTGATGAGATCAGGTAGCATAATATTTATGTAAACCCTAAGACAAAAACAGTAAATTTCAGAATGCATTTTATCATCTTTGATGAGATCAGGAAGCACTAGAGGTTCAAATTAAGAACTATTACATTTTTCTTTTTATTGGGGGAAATTTTGGAATGCTTAATTACTTTTTCTTAACTGTTTGTAACATCTATATTTATTTGTTATGAGCTATTTATTATTGATGCTTGAACGTGGGTGGTTTTCATCAGGAAACAAGGACGTTTGTGGAGGGACAAAATCCTGTAAAACATGCTGCACGTAAAGTGCATGCATATGCTTTGAGATTTCTAAAGGCTAATAGGTCTCATGGAATTTCCTCTCAAGCGGAGGCACCGACAACCCCTGAAAAGATTTTTGACTCAAGCACTGTTGATCTGTCATGGGATGAGCCTCTTAATGAGGTATGCAACAAGTTACTTTATAATTCTTGTTAAATATATTTATTTGATGTTAGCTTAGCTTTGCAACTGGCTGTGCTTGCCTTTATATGATTGTGTCATATGTGTTTATTTGCCCCAACACATTATATCTACATGTAATATTCTTTTTAAACTCCAACTGGATGTGGTTGTTTTTTTTATCTGATTTATGATTTAATATTGTTAAAATATTTATTTGATGTTAGCTTTGCAACTTTCTATGTCTTTTTTATATGGTTGTCACATCTTCATTTTGTCCCACCATATTATATCTAAATGCAATGTTCTTTTTCAACACCACTGGATGTGGTGTTTTAATCGTATTTCTTATTTAAAAGGTGAATTTTATGGAGTGTTTTTGTCATTATTTTGTTATAGTCAATGTAAGCAAATCTCACTTAGTGGGATAAGGCTTTGTTGTTGTGTAACTGATATACGCAAATAACTATCTCACAATGTCATTTAAATTTTAGGAAAATCTTTTCTATGAAGTTCCTCCTACTGCAACGGCAACATATAGAAAAGCTATTGAATCTCATTTCCATCATTTTGAGGTAAATGTATGATCAAAGATTCTCATCAACTTTGTTTATCAGAAAAGAAAAGGAAACTGCTTTGTTACTATATTTTATACCCTCCTGGAAGGGAAAGCCGTCTCAGGAAGTTTATTTCATTAGTTCAAATATTTATTGAAACACAATTTTGTAATTTAACTTGCTGAAACAATAGAATAAACTTTTTCAGAAAACTGGGAGTAGCATGCAAGAGGAAGTTGAAACATCTGTGTATGATACCACAGCAGGTACTGTTGAGACTACACGCATTGTTTGTCTTTTTGTCTTTAGTTGGTTATTCTGGAACCTGTCATTATTTTCTTTTATTGATTCAAATAGAGTTTGGATCCCAAGAGAATGCGTATGATGAGGAAGAAGGAGAAAATAGCACGTATTACTTGCCCAGTGTCTATGAGGGCAACAAATCATCAAAATCTGCACAGAAGAAGCATAAAAATTTGAAGTCTTATACTCCTAGGTGTGGTGATGCTGGTGTTGATTTGCCTTATGTACACTTTACAACTGGAAGTCAACCATCCATCGTGTTTGGAAAAAGACCTGCTAGTTTAAATGTTGGGTCAATACCAACAAAGCGCATGCGTACTGCTACTAGGCATAGAGTTGTAAGCCCTTTCACTAACATTGGGACAGTACAAGCTCAAGCTAAGGCGGATGCTTCAAGCGGTGATACCAATTCCTTTCATGATGATCAGAGTACTTTACATGTTGGACCCCTGATCCAGAAAAGTACTGAGGTGGAGTCAGTTGAAGATTTTGAAAAACAGTTATCTTATGATTGTGCAGAAACATTTGTTAAAACGAAGAAGAAGAAGAAGGCAAAAACTCTGGTAGTAATCAATTTGTATTTATATAACTTGAGAGATACTTATTTTTGAACATGTGGTGGAAGTGCTTTTTGATTTATTACAGAATCTGTATTTCAGCTGCTTTTGCTTTACAATTATTCTGCAGGGTTCGACGTATGATCAGGGGTGGCAATTGGATTATGTTGTCCTAAATGAACAGGTAACATTTTTCAGTAAAATTCCCTTAGAAGCCTTCATCTTTCAATATTATGAAACAGGATTTGAATTTCTGGCATTGTAAAGAAGACTAAATCTTAAGTGATCATCCATGATACTCCAAAATATTCTAAGATGATATCATAAAATATTTTTCTTATTTCTGTTACTCCCATCAAGTTGAAGCTTACTAAGCTTTAGCTTTTTACAACAAAATTGTAAAATATATTATTAATTACAGTAATTAGGGAAATGTCTACCACTGATAATCAAAGCCACTCTCCATTATTAGCCATTATTAGGTTTCCCTATATTATACATTGAATGATTATAAATAAAGGATTTACATGTGTGATTAAACAAACAATTCACAACAGCAACAAAACGCCTTAAAATTAAATTACTTCCCCTCAAATTGAAAATAAAAAACTTAAAGTGAGCTCTACCATTAGTTGGAAAAGAAACTCCTGGACACAGAAGAAGCTAGAAAAAGTAGCTTTTCTAGATAGCTAGAATGATCATCAATCAGAGACAATTGATGGCAAGTAAAGCAGGTCTGTCCTTCTCTAAACCACATTGTAAAGCTTCACACTAATTATTGAAGACCCAAAATTTTTAAACTTGAAACTAAGTTTTAAAATGGCTTTTGAGATAGAAACAAGGCCACCAGTGCATATATAGGGTGAAGATGGGGCTAGATTCGTGCTTCTAGGACTCAGGGGACTAGTGTATATAGGGACATAGTTAGGACCATGAGCATCTAGAACAAAGACATGGTCTGTAAATCTGGGGAAAGGCCGGGGTCAGTGTATCTAAGACAGAGCAGGGGTCAGTACATTTGGAACAAACGTGGGGTCAGTGCATCTAGGACTAAATAGGGGCCAACACATTTGAAAGGTGGGGAGTGAAGGGTGTCTCAATGGAAAAGTTGACTACAGTGAAAGACAATTTTTTTGTTTGAGGGAAATTTACAAGAAAATATTGATAAAACACGTTATGGAGGATGATATGATACCATGTTGAAGGACAAAAATATATGGAAGAGATGAGATGCTGAAAACTGTGTATGGTATACGTCAGAGTCCATTCTATATTAGCTTATTGCAACACATACCATAAAAAAGGAGATTTTATTCACATATACATGAAATGATATGCCTATAAATCATATTCTGCTAAATTTAATTTTAATAAGATATTCCTATAATTATAAGATCCTAATTATATAAGGAACCAAATCATAAAATATAAAAGAATAAATCTTATATGCTGTGTAGCTATATATAGTTGTTGAACTTCTATTAGACTTCAAATATACTTTCACTGACTCATTGGTTATTGTGAGCTTGGCCAAGCATTTTTTTTGGATCTTGTAGAACGAAAGGTAATGTGCTTTGGACTTCAATATTATATTCTAGAGCATTGTTGTTAAAATTGTCTGGAACATCGCATAATCCTACCTTCCCCTTCAATTGCCTGCTGAAATGGACGAGGGGATTTCATTGAAGCCAAAATTGCATTTGATTGCAATTTGGAATTTTCGGAAACATAATTTGGGTTGGTCATAAAAAGTGGACTTTAAGTCTATCTCAATTTCACAAAATCAGCTTGTATCTCAATTTCACAAAATCAGCTAGTATCTCAATTTCACAAAATCAGCTTGTAAGGTAGGATCTGTACCCTCCTAAAGAGTGAACTTAAATTCTACCTCAATCCTAAAAGGGTAGCTTGTAAGGTGAGATTTGTACCTACTTATATACTATAATTTGACTTTATCTGTAGCTTATGTGAAATCTCTAATACACTTATGATAGACCCAACAAACTTTTCTAGGATAGAGTTTGATATCATCGTAGAAAGTAGACTTTAAATACAAAAAGGGCTTATAAGATAAGGTTTGCATCCACTTATATGTTATAATTTGGCCTCTTCTTTAATTGATGTGGGATCTCCAACATACTTACTTATGTATTATAATTTCATTATATCTATAGTCAATGTAAGATTTCAAACAAGACTCTAAATTCCTGTGATTAAATTATTTGTGTAATTTTGAAATAAAGTGAATTATACTTTGATTTGTTTTATAAGTTCTTTTTGCATTTTGTTTCATTATCATAAATCCATTTATTTAAAATTCTTTTGTTGATTTAAGAAAAGGATGTATATGGATCTTCGGAATACAAATGATATATAGAAAGATATCTATGTATTTTTTTTTATGAAAAATTTAACAAAAGAATGTGACTCTTTAGTTAATTGGATTGAACATCTTGAGTGAGACTAAATATGTGAGTGATTTGATAATGTTCCAATAGATTTAACAAACCTTGCTAGATGAATTCTGATACAATTTTAAAAAGTGAATTTAGACTTGAATGAACTTTACGAAAGTGGCTTGTAAGATGTAGTTTGTACCTACTTATATACTAGAACACTATGATTTTTGTTAGAATATATACTAGAACACTATGATTTTTGTTAGAATATTTTATATTATCTTGTGAGAAAAAGCTGTTTTGTGTTGTATCTTTTTGTAACCTAGTATTCTAGGGGTTTCCTTTTTTCTCTTTCCTTAAGCTCCTATTGTAAGCAACTAATGCATATAAATATATGAAGTCTGAATAAACAGTGAGATCCAACTTAAGATCTCTTAAACACTTTTTCTCTTATATTTTCTTTGAAGTATTTTCAAGAGTTGACTGTTTCACCATTGTCCAGTATCATGTGATCCAAGTCAAGTTCCAATTCCATTTCAGCATTACATTGTTCTTGAGTTTGCCATGTTGGCTTCATGAATTGCACCTTGAAAAACTTTTTAGTGGCACGACCTAATTGACTAATTGTGGCACTCATCTTTCTTTCCCATTGATGGGTCTTGCTTTTGTTGGTTCTCCAAGACGTTTGTATTATCATAGTATTCAAACCCACTACCTTGAATGCTCTTCCTAACATGTTTAGTTGAATGGGGGTTCAATCACCTCTTGAATCCTTTGCTCATTTGTGATCCTGTTGTCCAACATGAGGTTTTGTTTATGCTTTCACCTTTCCAGCTACTTCTTGATCTCTTGTATTCCTTCAGTCGTCTTGATGTGAGAGGGATGTGTGTCCACCCTTAAAGCAGCTTTGAAAATGTTGTGGAGCAAGTGTTAAGAGATCTTGGTGCACGTCGTATAAATGTTGTTTGTCATTGGTATAAAGGGCACATACTCTACTCCAACTTAATGCACACGTCTCATGAGGATAGAAAATAGGTTTGAGTAAGGTGTAGATAGTGGATTTAATAACACTACAAAGTTGAACATCAATCTTTATCCATTGTTCTCAATGTTTTGTAGGAACAGATTCAGCAGTGGTAGTGAGATGGGGTTTGTAGCTCAACCCACTTAACTATAATCCGATTTAGGAAGCTTAAGTGGACCCATCCATCTTTTCAATACAACAATATGGTTAGAGAAGATAGGAGAATCTGTTCTCGAGGTTGATGAAGTGTTGGAAGACTCTTTTTCCTAGAAAATAATAATAGTAATCATAATAATAATAATTAAAGTAATATAAGGAGAGGGAAAACTCATCATGGAACGGTGAACGTGAGCCTAGAAGAAAGGTTCTGAAAAAGAAGTCCTCTAGAGGTAGTGGGTTTACCGGACCAACATGGTTTTGGTAGGAAAGAGAGAAACATAAGGTTGAAATCATGTGTTTCTGCAACATCACAAGTGCTTTATTTATATTGGCAAAAAAGAATCAATGCAATTAATACGGAAGATTTGATATCCTCTAATAACATAATTATGATACAAAAGTAAATAAAAACGTTTGTAATAATACATACATAATCTAGATATTATTGATTATATAGGATCAGTTTCTTTTTTTCTATAACATACATGAAATACACTGACCCTCCAAATGTTTTTTTTGGGCGTTAGAATGTTGAGTCTGTGTCTGTCTTTATTTTTTCTTAGGGTTATAACAATTTGAATCCGTGATTGCTATGTAAACCCACCTTATATATGTATTTTCAACTATATTATATAAACTGTTTATGAATATTAATTTTTAATGCTTATTCCGTGATGTTTTCTCAATGCAGAGGGATCAGTCCAAGAAGAGAGGGGATAGTCATCACTTTGAATCTAATGGAAGTGGTGGTAAAGCTACTTGTAATTTATAGATCTAGAAACTTCTTTTATTTACATTTAATATGTGTATTCCATTTTCTTCATGATTAATGATTTACGAATTCAACTTTCTGGTTTTGAAGGTTTATATGGGCAACATAATGGGAAGAAGCCAAAGATAATGAGGCCACTGGATTATCCTTTGGACAATATTGTGCCACTGACTAATTCTATTCCTTCCCCTGCTGCTTCACAAATGAGTAACATGTCAACTCCTAATAAATTTATTAAGATCATAAGTGGGCGAGACAGGGGCAGGAAAGCTAAATCTCTGAAGGTAAAATTCTTATATGAATTTAGATGCTCATGTGCTGGCAATTTTTGTTTCTGAGATTATGCTAATTCTCTTATCATATTTTTATTATATTTTGCTGTTAGATTTCTGCTGGACAGCCTGGTTCTGGAAGTCCTTGGTCACTATTTGAAGATCAGGTGGTTTGGAATTCGTTTGCCTTATCAAATTTTCCCTCTCCTTTTTGAATAAATATTTATACTTGAATATCTACGAATTGTCTAAAGGCTTACCGTTATTGCCTTACCTGTTGCAGGCTCTTGTGGTCCTGGTGCATGATATGGGTCCAAACTGGGAGCTTGTTAGTGATGCTATCAATAGTGCTCTCCAAATTAAGGTACTGATATGTAATATGGATGGTTTTAGAGGAAAGAGGCCATCATTGCTGGATTTTTCTTTTCTAAATCATGTCATATTCCATTAGACCATCATGCAAAATAATTCTGATGCTTTATGTTACTTCTTACATCATAATCTTGAAGCTCTGATGCTTTGCTTTATGACACTTTAAATGCTAAAATTTCATTTAATCTGTGATTTGGTGAGTTATTTTAGTTTTTAATAAAACTTTGCTGATAATGACATTTTACAATATTTCTAGTGCGTCTTTCGCAAACCAAAAGAGTGCAAGGACCGTCATAAAATTTTAATGGATAGGACTACTGGGGATGGTGCAGATAGTGCTGAAGATTCAGGGTCTTCACAGTCTTATCCTTCTACATTACCTGGAATTCCTAAGGCATGGAATTTTTTTTCATGTATTATTTGGATGCATTGGGGAAATGTCATGTTATTTGGTGGGTTTAATTGGGTAAACCTTTCGTATCTTTAGCAGGGTAGTGCCAGGCAGCTATTTCAACGATTACAGGGGCCAATGGAGGAGGATACATTGAAGTCTCATTTTGAGAAAATTATAAAGATTGGACAGAAGCAACATTACCTTAAGAATCAGGTTTGAGTCCAAATCATTTACTTCAGGAAAGATTATAAGATGCCTGGACACTTAACATTTGGCACGAATGAAGTTGTTAGCGGTATGCATTATTTTAATTATTGGACATCTTAGGATTCATGATACACTTCAATTCACAATTTGAAAAATAGGCCTTTTGATTCATGATTTGAATCTTTATTTGCTACCTTCTTATTTATCACTATTAGAGTTTGAGAGAAAGAAGAAAAGCAGAGAATTTGGAAAAGTGATTCTGAGAAATATCATTAGCACACTGGCAAAGAGAGTGCAATTGTGTATCTATACATGATAAAAGGCATAGCTGTCATAGAGACAGCTGTCATAACTCAAAGCACAGACGGCTAAGAGTTTTTTAACTACCTGTAACAGAACACTAACACTCAAGGAAGCAGTTGAATAACTGCTCCTGTACAAAATACTCATTCAATCACTAATGTCAATGGTTAAATTAGATTAGTTGTTCATTGGGAAATGGATGATAGGTGGTTACTTTAAGTGGTGTTAGTGCTCAATTATAGTTTGTTAGTTAGTGGCTTGGTGGAACTTCAACATGAATTTCGTGTGGTGATATGATTATCAATATCAGTTTAATAAATATATTGTAACATATCATAGACAGCTAAACACCATTTGAACCTATTTTTGGAGCGACTCCTTTGATTTCCTGTGGCATACTATTTTTTGACAGTTTAATTATTTGTTATTGGTCTGATTAGTGATTACTTCTGAAGAATATTGTCTGCATACAAAATTTGTCTATTTTGTGACATGATTCTTAGCTATATACTTTATTCAACCTATTTTTCGAGCAATTCTTTTTTTTTTTTTTTCAATGCAGGTTGATAACCAGGATTCAAAACAATTAGTGCCTGCCCATAATTCACATGCGATTGCTCTTTCCCTAACCAGCCCCAACAACCTGAATGGAAATCTTTTAACGTAAGTTTTTATTTTATTTTCAGGGCAATAGGGACATTTTATAATTTGGATTCTGGTGCATTGTCTACTCTGCTCATCTAACTGTAGTTGGTTTTTTTCTTGTAATTTTATAATATTGGTACACATGATTAGATTGTTTAGCACAAGAATTTAATTTATGTTTGAATCCCGGATGAAGGCCACTTGATCTCTGTGAAGCTGAAGAAACAAACCCCGATGTCCCAGCAATAGGGTACCAAGGTTCTCATCCTGGTGGTTTGACATTACCACATCAAGGTTCTGTACAGTCAATGCTTCACGCATCTGGGGTTAACTCTTCAGTACCTGGGTCTTCTGGTATTGTTCTTGGCCATAACTTGTCATCTTCATCTGGTCCAACTACAGCATCTGTCAGGTGTGCAGTTTCATTGCTGAAGATTCTTATTGTGCCATAACATTTTGTGCATTGCTATACAATCAATTGATGTGATTGTTTCAGGGGTGGTAGATATGGAATTCCAAGGAATTCTCCTTCATCAGTGGATGAGCAACAGAGAATACAATACAATCAATTGTTGTCTGGAAGAAACATTCAGCAGAGCATTTCAGTTACTGGGACTCTTTCTGGAAGTGATCATGGTGGTGTCCGCATGCTTCCCGGTGGAAATGGATTGGGCGTAATGGGTGGAATTAACAAAGCCATGGCAATGTCTAGGCCAGGGTTTCAAGCAATGCCATCACCATCGATGCTTAATTCTGGAAGCATGATTTCCTCTAGTATGGTTGGAATGCCAAGCCCTGTAAATATGCACTCCGGAGTTGGACCTGGACCAGGCAACTCAATTTTAAGACCTCATGAGACTCTACATATGATGAGGGTGAGAAGTATTCTTATTCCATTATATTAGTATTGAATTGATTGTGCTTATTATTGAAGCTAATAATCAAATTACCATAGAGAATTTAATCAAAAAACCATTTTATCAAAATCTTTGTGAAATGCCAAAAACAAAGATGTGCCTAAGTTGTACTTCAACTTGTGGCTATGAATCTTATTTTCCCAACCAACTCGACATTTTTGTTTTCACTATAATTATAATGGCCTCTCTTAGGCTGTTAGGTGTTTGGTTTGTTTCTTAACATTTATTGTGATCTTATTTTATTTCTACTAATGAACTTTTCCTATTGCCTTTAGCCTGGACATAACCCAGAACATCAAAGACAAATGATGGTTCCAGAGCTTCAGATGCAGGTCACCCAAGGGAACAGTCAAGGTATTCCTGCTCTATGCGGGCTGAGTTCTGCCTTTAGCAATCAGACAACACCACCTGTTCAGCCTTATCCAGGACATGCACTGCAGCCACACCAACACTCGCAGCAGCAGTCCCATCTCAGTAATCCTCGCCCTCATGTTCAAGGTCCGAGTCATACTAATTCACAGCAGCAAGCCTATGCTGTCCGGTTAGCGAAGGAAAGGCAAATCCAGCAACGCTATCTACAGCACCAGCAGCAGCTTGCAGCATCGAATGCATTGATGCCACATGTCCAGGCAAAGTCTCAACTTCCCATATCATCATCACCATTGCAGAACAGTTGTCAAGTTCAAGCACAAAATTCTTCTCAGCAAGTTCCACATTCACCTATAACGCCATCGTCCCCTTTGACTCCCATGTCATCCCAGCTCCAACAGCAGAAACTTCACCAGTCACAATCTGGGTTCAGCAGAAATCCCCCTACTAGTGGGTTGACTAACCAAGCAGCAAAGCAACGCCCACGGCATCCGTCACAGCAGCCACCGCCGTCACAGCAGCCACCGCCGCCACAGCAGTATCAACAATCTGGGAGGCAGCATCCTAATCAACGGCATAATGTACAGTCTCAACAGCAGGCAAAACTTCTGAAGGGAATGGGAAGAGGAAGTATGTTGGTCCATCCGAACCTCTCTGTGGATACTTCTCATCTAAGTGGACTCTCTCTGCCTGTGGGAAGCCAAACTGGTGAAAAAGGGGACCAAATCTTGCACATGATGCAAGGTCAAAATATATATCCAGGATCTGGTTTAAACCCAAATCAGCCATCAAAGCCTTTGGGTCATGCTCATTCTTCAAATCATTCACAGTTGCAGCAGAGGCTTCATTCGGGGTCACCAACCACTTCATCAAAACAACTTCATATTCCTTCGGATTCTAGTGCTCAAGCACAGGTTTCACCTGCTTCATCAGGCCAGTTGTTGTCACCTCCACAGCCAGCTGTTATTACTTCTAACCACCATCAGCTGCAGCCACAGACTCAGTCTAAGAAAATTAATCACTCTCAAACAAACGTTCAGAGAATGTTGCCGCTAAACCATCCTGATCCAATTCAAGCTGATCAACAGCCTGCAAACAGCGCTTCCCAGGTTAGCAACTGCGCTACAATGGCTCAGAGTTGTATGGAACCTGTTAGTGCTGTACCAGTTATTACCACAGTATCTTCTCCGTGGAAAACAGACGAACCACCATTTGATTCCACAATGAACAATCAAAACACTCAAATGAGCTCCTTGGGAAGTGCACCTGCTGGAAATTCCACAGAAAATGAGCAACCAACAATTAGTCAAGGGTTGGAGCTAAGATCAGTTAGCTTGACTTGCCATGCACAGAATTCTGATACACAGTGGCAAAAACGTCAGGTACAACCTCTCCAACAGTCATCGCAACCCATCCTATCTCAGCAGACATATCAGGCTGAGCAGCAGCCACAGCAGGAGAAAGAAGAATGTTCTCCCAAAGATCTTGTTTTACAACCTCAACAACATACGCAGCATCTACAATCAGGGCAGAGCAGTATGTTTATCCAGCCACCTAATTCTAAAGTTGAATGATGCTTTCCAATGGATGGAGCGCCATGTGCTCTTGTTCTGTCAGGATTGGTGTTTCCATGCCTTAATTGCAGCAGTGTATAGGTAATTCTATATTTTTTTACTGTTTACCTTGTCTATGTGCAAAGCATTGAATTTCATTTGTTTGTTTGTGTGACTATTTTGGACGGGGCAGGGTCATGTGTTTTTTCACCACAGGCATATGAAACACATCTTCATACATAATTTCTAGGAACTGGTGTTGACATTAGACGAAAGCTTTTTCCTAAATGATTATATCAGTAATTGATTCTCTTTGTTTACAAGGTTTGCAGATATTTTTAGAAATTATTGATGTTCTCGAGTCTGTTGAATGGCAATTAGAAAGGAATAAATTGGGTTAGGTATCATTTTAGAACATTACATAGAATCCACTACACAGAGACTCTTATTTAATGGGAACCAGGAAAAATCTATTAAAAAGGTTGATCAATGTGTTGGATATAATGGTCTTAGCCCATATTATTGTGGTTGTTATTCCTATTTATAAATAAACACACCTTATGTGTGTATTTTACACAAGAGAGATTAATCTTATATTTAACATAATATCTAGAGCTAGGTTAAATCCTTGTTTTCTCAGTGAACCCATCGTTCACTGGTGACTTGTTGGCTATCGTCACAGCCGTCACCATTTGAACCGGTGACACATCATCAATAGACTCACCTTGTTGTCCTTGTTCTGGATCTATCTTTGTCTTGTTGATTGGAGTCTCTTTGTCTTTCTTTTTAAGGGTTTTCTCTGTCCTCTAAGGTGGTTTCTCTCTCCCCTTCATCTATGATCTTTTTTGCTGCCACTATGCCTGACCCATCTATTTATACTAAGTATGTCAATATCAATTTGTCCATTAACAAATTGGATGGAATTAATTATGATACTTGGGCCTCGGACATTAAACTATAGCTTAAGAATCAGGATTATGTTGATCATCTTACCTAGGGTGTGACCAATATTGTTGAAAATGAGGTTTTCTGTTGGTTAAAAATTGATACTCAATTATGCGTTGTTCTCATCAAGTCTACTATTCAATCATTTTTAAGACAAAATTTTAGTGCCTAAGAGACATGTTCAGAAGTTTGGGAACAAGTCAAATTATTGTACACCAATGATATTCAATGTCTTTATAGTGTATGTCAAAGTCCCAATATTGTTGTTCCCAGACATCTTGATGGTGTAATGGTTGAACATTGGGTAAAGTTCATGCTGTTCTTCATGATTTCAATGACTTATTGCTTTCTACCTCCACTCTTTCTCAAGAATTAGAGAAAAGGTTGAAGTTTTTCATATTATTGACTTTACATGGGCTTCTTGATGATTATTCCCATGTCCATGTCAGATTTTGGGATCTCCTGTTGTGTTCAATTTTACTTCCACTTGTTTCATCTTTTTGCGTGTGTCAGGTAAACAAACCACTTATATACCTGCTTCCGCTAATGGCGAATCTTCTGTTTTGGTATCTTAGCATGATGATTGCAATCACACTTGTAAGCTGCGCAAAGGGCGTTTCAAGTGTGACCATTGTGGCAAGTTTCGTCATGTTATACTTTACATGGTCGTCTTTCTAGATCTGTTGTGGTTGTCCAAACTATTCTTGTGCAACCTTATATTATGGTCTTACTTTATTTGATACCTCAGGCCATGATGCTATTTTTAGTGAATTTCTTAAATGGTATGAGGATCGCCAAAACTCTGGTTTCACTACATTTATCTATTCTGGTTTCACTACATTTATCTATTGCATGTACAATTACATCTTATGTTAGCCTCACTCCAACTTTCTTGTCCCTTGGGTTCTAAAGGTGTCACAAATCACATTGCTAGTAATAAATAATTTTTCTCTTCTCTGTCTACATACGGTTATTTACATTTTGTTATCATGGCTAACAACTCTAGAATCTCATCCCATGATGTTAGTACTATTCAGCTTCTTCCTTCTTTATCTATTGATAATGTTCTTTCTTTTTGTCCTTGAGTTTCTTTTAACTTATTATCTATTAGTCATCTCACTCGTTCTTTAGATTGTATTCTATTTTTTTTACCAAAGATTTTGGTTGTTTACATGACTGGAGTCTGGGACAGATGAGTGGCACTGGATGTGAGTCTCATAGTCTTTATCACCTACGAACATTTACACTTGTTGGCATGGTCATTAATTCTCCATCTCTTCTTCATGCTCGGCTGAGTCATCTTAGTCTTGTTAAGATATAGTAGCTTGTTCCAAGTTTGTCAAGTTTTCAAGTTTTTCTTCTGAGTCGTGCATTTAGGGAAACACAACCGTAGTTTTTTTCTAGTAGAGTTTATATGATCAGTGCTACAAAAGGTTGCTATCTTCTAAGGTTGGACTAATCTTTCTATTGAGTGTGACTCTCAACTTGTTATTCAAGCTCAATTCAATACTTCTATTATTCCTTGGGATCTTAGTTGTAGATGGTTGAATTGTTTTGTAAATAGTAATACTATGTTTATTTATTTTTTATTTTAGAGAGGGTAATCATTGTCTTGAGTTTTTTAGAGATGGATTTGATTTCCCTTTTTATACTCTCAGGGATTATAGGGTCATGTTTGGTACCCTTACTATTGTTTATATTTTCCTCTTCTTTTTTGGTGATATTCCGGGGTGCTACATATGATTGATGTTGATGTTAACGTAGTCGGGATCGCAAACAACATAGTGATGCTTTAGTACTCATTTTTATTAAAGAAAAAAGATTAATGCTACAAAAGGTTACTTAAAAACAATGGAAAAATTATATATTTTTTAAACGAAAATAAGAATGAAAATTTAGTCATACTAAGTCTTATCAAGTCTTTTCTTTTGGTGAAGTTCTTCGCCTTTGGTTTATCACCTCAGGTGTTTGAAAGCTGTTATCATGTCAATGGTTAAGAAGACTCTAATATCATGTCATTAGCTTACTCTCGAACACAAACTGTTTCAGTGCAGGCATGTCAATGGTTTTATCGATTTGCATGTTACAACTCCTAGCACAGATATATTTTTAAATTCATTATTAATGATATTTGTTCATATGCATAGAATTAGTGTAATATAAGTAATTTGCCTTGGCTAAATTGTACTGAGGTCTGATCCCTGTCAATTTTCTCATGAATCAAGTGACGGTAGTCTTATTAAGTGTTGCCTAGGTGGAAGATTTCATCACAGTTGTACTTCTGTTTATGTGTATTGGCTTTCTTGCCTGCTTGTTCTTTTATAGGTGGTCTTGTCTATTTTTTGCTGTAAGATGAAAAAAAGAAAAACAGACCTCATTTCTGGGGTTTTGTGCAGATGAAGCTGATTATTCATGGGGACTGTGGAATATGGAAACAGATATTCGTTGTTTCTGCACAGGTCCTGTTGATGTACTAACCGAAGTTATATTGCCATGCATCATTGCTTATCTTGTTCTTGTTTCACAAATCTTGTATATTAACCGTGTTCTTAGAAGGTTGACCCCCCATTTTGCTTTTTCGAAAAGAGACGAGTATAGAGGTCTTTTTGTATAGGATCGTCTCTTTGGTCCCGTTGTACTTTCCCCTCCTTTTCCTTTTTTGTTTTACCTTCTCATGTGTAGAGAAACAGTTATTTTTGATTTACTAGAATAGTGAATGTATTATTACTCTAGATAATCGGGATAGAAATCATTTTTATTGGCAAAAGCCAATTGAAGTTTTTGTGAATACAAGTTTCCCAATGATGTCTTGATACTACCATCTGTATATATGCAACTTCTCAATTTTGTAATCATTTTAAGTTTAAGAACAAATGCCCTACTAGCTTATCCTTTTATCCCAAATGTGTATCAACCAACAACAGTATGTGATTCAACTCACCTGCTTGTCATGACCATTTTGTTGGATTGGCCCATTATAAAGAAATAAAAAGTATTTTAAGAATTTAAATTTAAAGTTTTTAATATTTTAATGTTCTTTAAAATTCAAAGTATATTAAGTTATTATTGTTAGTTTACTTGATACATTTAATTTTTATAATACTAATAAAAGTGAATAATAAAATGAAGTTTAGACTAGATTACTAGCATTTTATATTTTTTAACCAAATTTGTTGGTTTAAACTAATTTTATTAAATGAAATCTTTTTAAAAAAAAAAAATTGGTGGGTTTAGGGTTTATTTTCAGTGAAATCTAAATCGGTTGAGCTAGTCTGTTTTATCATTTCTAATTTTGGGGGCCTATTTAGATAATAAGTTTCTCCAAAATAGAGATAAAAATATAAAAAAAATGGCATAAATTTCTCTATAATCTGATTAAGTTATGTAGAAATTAGACTCATAAAAGACTTTTTACAAATTAGTTTTAATTAATGAAAAGAGGATTTTTCTTTTGTTTTTATTTTTATTTTAGAAATGTTAATCAAAATATTTGTTCCATGAATTCCTAATTATGAAATGTTCGTGCTTTGCCATAAGTTGGTAATTGTTCGTGATGTGAAAATGCTAAGTTATAAGTTTAAATATTGTGGTAATTTAACAATTTAGAATAACTTTGTAAGTTTTAAACCCTAGAATATCTCCAAACTCTTAAAATAAATAAGTTTGATAGTAATATGATAAATGACAATTATGTTCACCTTATTAGCAAAAAGTCTTAATGTTCTACAAATTATTCATAATGATAATAATACTTTTTAAACTATATAGTTCTCCATACATTACTTTTAATGAATGTACATTTGTTAACAATTATGTCTGTGTATATTGATAGACAAATTGTATTTATAATTTACATTAATCAACAAATTGTATCTTTGCATAATTTTACAAACATATTTTTTGTCAATGCACATTGATCAATAATATGTACTACATGTTACGAACTTTGTTCAGCACTAATGTTTTCATATTATTTTATCATTTTATGTGTCTACACCCAAGTGTATCTAATATAGTAGATCTAATGTATTGTTAGTTTAACACCTCAAATGGGTCATGTTAATTTTTCACTTAATTATTCTTCACCATTTATCAAATTAAGACTATTGAGTCAAAACATAACATTTGCATCAAACATACAAAATCTTCTTTCTCTCCGCAACATCAAAATTCATCTTGAAATAGACCAATCTTGCATCAGACAATATTTTTTTTTTCAATTTTTTTTTTTTTTTGTGTATTGTTTGCAAATGGTTGAATCATACAAAATAAGAAAGGTTTCAACTTTCAATGTGGGTCAGTCAAATTGTTTCATATCCCATACAACAATATCTACAACCATTTGAAGGAAAAAATGTGCATGATATTAGGACACATGGATAAGACAACATTCAAGAAGTTGTACTATCACCAATCTCAACTCAAAGATCATGTTCTAATTAGTATGATATTCCTGAGATATTAATTGATGTAACATGTATTGCAAATGTTATCTTGTAAATCTCAATTTTTGTTTGATACAATGATTAGACTGTACACTAAGTCAAGATGTATGGAAGAAATTATGAGGCTTCTAAACTCACCCATTGCAAGCTCTTCTACAAATCTGAATTCTATCACTTTTGCATATGGAATAATTCACTTTAAAGAATTTATTCAATAAGACACTATAATGAAAAGTCAAAATGGTTACAATCAAACTTATAAATATTATGTTGTGACCTTAGAAAAATAACAATCTCATACAATTGGTTCTTTAATCAACTACTTCACAACATAGTGGAAACCTACAATACAAAAGTTTTAAACAAGTTATGAAAATCAACTATCAATCCAATTGTTATTTAAAAACTTGTCCATAACTTAATAAAAATCAAAACTAATATTGACATCGCACAAATGATCAACCATTAAAAAAAAACGTCTCAACTTTCTTTATCGATACATAAACATTAAAAATCATAAATCACAAGAAATTATTTGTATAAACCAATGTATGACGATGTCTTATAAATTGATTCACAACTTTCAAAATCTTATGTGTAATCATCAATAAGCATAGCAACGTCCATAATTAACTAAACTAAATTTCATCTACTTTTAACTCTCAAATAAGTTAAATTATATTTAGTCATCACTAAATATTAAAATTTTCTTTATTAAATATCAAGCATATATATATATATATATATATATATTAAGTTTTTCTTCTAAATATTATTAAATAAATTTATTGTTATACTTCAAGAAATACATAAATAAATTTTATATTAAATAATTATTCCATAGAAATTACAAAAAAAGGTTATTTTTATAATTTTAAATTTTAATTTTATCTCTATAGTTATAATTAATCATTTCTGACTTTTATTGTCAAATTTATAACATAAAATAAGTTTTTCAATAATCATTTCATATAATTTTACCTTTCCAATGGATTCTTAAGAAAATCTTTAAACACTCCTTTTCTTCAAAATTTTATTTAACTTCGAAAAAAAATAATTATCATAATAGGTAATGACAAAAATTATTAAATTAATAAAAATGTATATTTTACATTTATTTACACAACTCAAAATAATATTTATTTAAGGTAAACTATTATATTTTATTTTTCATAAGTCCAAAATTTAAATTATATTTTACATCATAATTTTTTGTTTTTATTTTTTATTTTTCCTTCCTTTTTCTAAAATAACTGAAAAAATAGCAAAATCACACTAGAATTTAACCCATAGAGTCTAATTCCGGCATGTTTTCCGACGCCATAAACTACAACAGGTTTAATTTAGAAAATAAAATGTCGGATCTGTTTGGGAAATTTTTTATTTTAAAATTGGGTTTATTTCTGAAAAAAATTCCAATTTTGATAGACTTGTATATCTAAAGATATTGGTGTCTTAGGGTGAGTAGAGTTTTCAAATATTTGGTCATGTTCTCTTTTCATCTACTGAAATCTCCCCACTTAATGCAATGAACCTAGACCTCAAAAGTCAGGATTCCTGCTAGGAGACAAACCTCCTACATCTAACAAGTCAAATTTTATATATGCAAATAATAACTTGTTGAAAATTGGTTAAACCAGCTACAGAAACCTCTTCAAAATTTTCATACTTATTCAACTATTTTTAAAAGCACATTTTAATCCCAAGAGGTTAGGTGGACCAGATGGTTTAGAAGTTTCAAGATTTAGGCAATTCTTATAGACAAAATGACTTAACAAATTTGGTCTTAGAATGTCCTGCCTTAAATGAAGTCTATTTAGACGCCAAATAAATAATAGGTAAGTAAAGAAAGTATCTTTCTGTGCCGATTTCTGTGCCGATCTGCTTGAGAAATTCCTTGCAAATGTTGGGTCAACCTTCTTGAATAGGATTACTCTTACAAACTGAAATATATTGGGTCGATTGGTAATTTCAGTGGAATCGGTAAAATATCGAGTATAAGGATTGTACCTAATCATGATCTAAATCTCTTCAATATTGATTTGAACAAGTTCTATAATAGTGAAGAATGTCCTTATTGGTTTAACCTAAAGATTAGTTGAAATTGTATCTTGTACTTCGTATCAAATGGTGACTTAATACTTCTTGATAATCCGTCTAAATTTAATCATGGCAGGAAAATACTATGTAGAGAATTGGCATTAATAATAACAATTTTTAAAAGTTGTTTAATCATTGTTATTTATCACTTAAAAATGTAATTGAAAGAATATTTGGTGTTTTGAAAAAACAATTTCAATTATAACTAGTAGAACTGAACCTATAACCCATTAAAGGCGGTGACGAATTTAGATTTAGCATATTGTATTCTTCATAACTTTCTTTGCAAGGTGAACAATGATCAATGGATAGTTTATGAAGTTGATCATGAGTTGACGAAACAAGATGTAAATGTCTTGCTACACTTCTTGCTCTCCCAAGTTCGTGAGGATGATTATAGGCTAGACTCACATCAGAGACAATATAACTAATGAAATATGGAAAGATTATTAAAACAATTAAAACTATGCAATACTTTGTATTTTGAATGACAACTTTTGTTGCTTTTATGTTCCGTTCATAACTAAATACTTCCTTAATTGAATATATATGTCTTCTCTTATTATTATTGGATGAATTGTGTTTGTAATAGGTAAAACATGAATAGAGGAAAAAGTGTTCTATCAAAGTCATATGCAGGTATTTGTGAGTTCATAAATGTCAACTATGATGGACGAGGCACGATTGGAAAACAAGGTCAATGGAAGTTGGACGACCCAAGCCTAAAGTAACATCGTTGATGCTTTTCACTAGTCTGGTTTGGTAGGGATATAAAGAAAACAATGTTAAAAATATGCAAGAGAGCCTTAAAGATAGACTACGCTACGATGTGAAAAAAAAAACGATTAAACCAGATTATGTGAGTTAACGAGTTAACAGGTTCATATTATTGTGCCCACGATATAAAAAAGAACTAATTGGACTGAATCATGTGGATTATCAAGTTCATATGACTGTGCTACGATGAAAAAAGACTCGGTTAGACCATATCATTTAGATTAAAAGATTTAAATAATTGTGCCACGTTATGAAAAAATGATTAAACCATATCATATAGATTAACCGTATCACGTGTTTATGATAATGTGATGTATGAGAAAAATTATAAAAGTCTAATTTGTTGTAATTTAGTTGTGATAAAAATTTAATTTATGAAAATATATTTTTTTAAACTCTCTAGCTTACCCTTCTTTTTGTGTGATGTTTGTTTATAATGATCACTATTACACGTGAATAACATGACTATCTAATGAGTAGATAAAAAAATTATTTTATTTTATAATTATAACAAAATATTTCTATTAAATCTTCTTTGAAAAAAATTATTTTAAAATATTATAGTGAATATATGAATATTTATATTTTAAAATATTATAGTGAATATATGAATATTTATATTATGACATATTACAAATTTTTTATACAATATAGTTACTATTATATAAAAAAAAATGAGATGATACACTTTCTACCTAATTATTGTAATTTAACTATCTTTTTCCCATTATATTGTATTGCTCATTATATTGTATTGCTCATTATATGTTTAATATAAATTAGATATTAAATTTTTAAATCAATTTCAGTGTACTTTTATTAAATTTTATGAAATTTAAAATCTCATTTAAATTTTTTACAATTATTTCCATTTCAGTCTTTTTCTAATTTTATCAAAATGTTCTTTCGCATGCATCTATAATATCAAATAAGTTTTAATTTTTTCCAAACCGAAACGAAAATAATATTTTAATCACACAAGAATTTCATACACAAATAAATAATCATATTTCAATTTACATTAATTTTAATTACGACAAAATTATAATCTTATAATTTTATCAATTAAAAAAAATATATCAATTATACTTGTTTAACAAGCTTTCATAAATTTTCCTTTCACATTCCAATTTTTTTACCCTCAAACCCATCATTTTTCTCTCACTCAAATTCATCCCTCAATCCAATCCAAACAAAACACAAGAGAAACAAATCTTTCAAATAACCTATGATGAAAATGTCAAGAGTTCTTCGGTATATGGAAAGTTTGATCATAGTTGGTGTCACATTACAACTAGTTACACAGAACACCAGTTTTGCGATGGTGCTAATTGTCTTGTAACTAAATACAAATGACCAGCATTATGCATGTGTGATACTAAAAAAATCTTGATGAGGAAATTTTAATCATTCCTCATCAATAAGTGGATATTTAGACAAATGCATAATAACTAGCTTTCCCCGGGGTTCTTAGAGAAGTGCTAGCAGTAGCCATTACGATAAAA
>Ga0209700_101037_pt1 | contig 56355 bp, 34 predicted proteins | sample SiratroredBW_FD_187528 | JGI IMG/M metagenome (GOLD analysis project Ga0209700, IMG submission 187528) | Root nodule microbial communities of legume samples collected from California, USA - Siratro red BW (SPAdes) (version 2) | ecosystem: Host-associated > Plants > Roots > Nodule | place: USA...
TTTTTTTTTTTTTTTTTTTAATTTGCCCTGGTCTGATCAATCGACCTAATTTTCTAGAGTTCCTTGTTCAAATGTTCACAGCGAATTATGATGTGATCTTTATCCCCATTTTTTTAGATGGGGCTCATGCCGTTTTGATTTGTTGGAAAGAACTCCAAAAATTCTGATAAATAAGCATTCAAAATTAATTAAATGCTATATTTTGACAAAATCCAACTTAAATGTTTAGAAAAAAATAAGAGTTACCTAGAAGAAAATATGAGTTACAAAAATGAGTTGGAGTTGCATAATGAATGGTACTACATTCAATAAAGAGTGTGACAAGAGTCTTTGTTTCTATATATTGATTGTTCACTTGAAAATGAAAGCCGAAAATTATCGACGAGGGGAGGGAGAGGGGTGGTAGAATGTTGTCTCATGGTGGATGAGATGAGAAAGAGGAAAAGAAAGGTGATAAGTTTCATATTACCATTTTTATCATTTGTTTGAATTTGTACATTGACCTAAATAAATGTGATGTAAAAATTACAAACTTACAATTTCTAACACTAACAAAAGGAACAAATTAATTAAATTTACACTCTTATACTTTTATATTTATAGACAAATTATTTTAATCATATTTATTTCACTTTCAAATTATAATTTTCAAACAATTGTAAATAATACAATAATTAAAAAGTTTTATGATACAAAAGCATGAAAAAAAAAACTTAACTTTCTATCATCCACTATTCTCAATATAACATTAAAAATAAACTTTTGTTATTATTAAAAATACAAATTATAAATTCATGATTTATAAGTAAATAAATAAACATTAAATTTATAACCTTGTTATACACTACTAACTACCATTCAACCTGTTCAATGTTGTAAATTGAACATTTCCAAAACTTGCTTTTAAAATTTCAAAATAATAGAAAACTTATCCAGCATGTAATTGCAAGGATTTCTTAATGGCAATTATTGGTTGCGAGTTATTTTAATAGTGTATTCTATAGGTTCTTCTCAAAGATAATTTAAGTAAAAAAAATCAATTTTCAGTTTTTAAAAATTAAACCAATTAAGCTTGATAGGACAACATGCTAAGTTATACACATTTCATTATCAATAAAATTTATAAATTATTTTTTCTTTTCCATACTTTAAACAATTTTACTGATCAAGTCATATCTTTTTAGTAGATTTTTGTTAAACCAAGTCAAACCAATAAACGATATGTATAAGTATATTTTCATCCAAATAACGAAGCATGTGCCAATTATTTACAAGAATAACATATTTTATTGTAGACATTTAGAATTCGACTTTCGAGAGAAATCGAATTCCGAGCATGATTAGAATTCAATTTCTTATAAATCAAATTCTGATCTAGGTTTTAATTTTCTTTTGTTTTTCTATGTAAAAATAAAAGAAAGTTTTTTTAGGAAAATAATTAAAAAATAGTTGATTTAAAAAATACACCGTAAAAAAGTTCTTTTAGAAAAATAAGTATATAAAATATATTAATTTTAAAAATCATTTAAAAACATATATATTTTAACCAATAATAATTTATAAAAGTATGTGAATAAGAAAAAATTGTTAACAAAAAGAGGAAAGAAAGAATTATAAAAAAAAAATAGTGGGAAGTGTTTTATCTAATTTAAATTATTGATTTATGAATAATAAATATTATAATTAAAATATTGATAAATTAAATAAAATATTTTAAAAAAATATCCAAATAAAAATAATAATTTATAGAATTATTTTAAGTAATATTATTTCTCGTTTTATATTCCTTATTGTAATTATCATCATTATAATAATAATTATTATTATTATGTTTATGGATATAAATAATAATAATTTTAACACAATTATATGTGCAAGTTATTAGAGTACAAACATTTTATTAGAATTAGTTCATAGTTTTAAGAAATATTTTCCTAATTGTCCTTAGTTTGTTTAAGCCTTAAGTATAATGACAAACATTTTATGATATGAATTTTGGAATTTAGCCACATTTAAGCACCCAGAGGAATTTGACGCAGTTAAACGCTAACAGAGGATGAACCGTAAGAAATTCTTCTACATCTTGGAACCAAAACTGAGACATTGTTTTTTCAGTCCCCGCAAAAGTTTTATATTTTATCTTATTTTATCGTTTTCATGTCAGAGGAGGTTATGAGACTGCGTTGGGCTGATCAGGATAGAACATTAATTTCAACACTCAGCTTTCTGTGGCCTAAATGTACATTGTCTTCTTTCCTTCGATTTCCATAATTAAGGGTTTATATAATTGAGAGCTCAAACAACTATAACACTCAGCTTTCTATAGTCTGAACTTATATTGTCTTCTTTGCTTCAATTTCCATAATTAAGGATTTATTGATTAAGAACTCAAACAACATATTCCAAGGGCATCTTCGAAAATACTTCGACAAAAAGAGAAGACTTACGGGAAGGAAATGTACGATTATCCCGCTCAGCCTCAAAATTCTCCTTCTGTGGTCTTTGTTTTACAGACTGAGTCATGTGAATTTTAAAACGAAATCAGTAACTAATAAAATAATAAAACTGAGAAATAAGTCAATAACACTTATACTAGTATCATACCTCTGCATCATTTATACACGTTTGGTTAAGTTATATCCCATAAAAAAGTTTGCTGTTAGAACATCTCGTATTTCCAATCTGTTGATGAAGAGTACTTTTTCGTGCACCGCATACTTACCGTCGTTACTATTTCCATGCTATTGTTTTTAGTCTCAGCTGCTCCAGCTATTCATTGCCAAATAGATTTAGTCTTTGCTAGGATGATTTTTTGAAAAGAATCAAATATCTATTTATCATTCCAACATAGCCATGCTGACAGTTTGAACAGCACTACAACCAGCGTTATTCGAGATATTCTTAGCTCTCATTTGTTTCCTTACAGCTTCAACATCGACCCACCTTTTTGCTAAAGCATAAACATTTGACAGAGCTACATAGTCCTGACTCTTTGAAGTTAACTCTGGATGACTCCATTCTTCTAACTGGAGAAGAAATTTCCCCACCTTCTCTCCCATCACAACATCCTCGTGAATCTTGCATGCACTTAGCAGAATCCTCCATATTACATTATCAGGATTAATTGGCATCCGCATGATAAATTCATATGCTTCTTTTAACCTTCCAGCACGGCCAAGAAGGTCAACAATGCAACCATAATGCTGTATCCGAGGTGTCACACTAAATGTTCTCTTCATTTCATGGAACAATTGGAGGCCTTCTTCTACAAGCCCACCATGACAACAAGCAGACAAGAAGCTAGTAAAAGTTGCTTCATTTGGCTTCACACCATAATCTCCCATCTTATATAAAACCTCCAAGGCTTGTTTTCCTTTCCCATGGATGGCTAGGCCAGTAGTCATTACCGTCCAAGTCAAGATATTCTTCTGGTTCATGCGCCAGAAGACAGACAAGGCACTATCAAGGCATCCACATTTTGAGTACATATCAACAAGACCAGTCCCAATAAACACATCATCTTCAGTACACAATGTCTTTTCTGCAAATGCATGCATGCAAGCACCAGTTTCCAGCAAACCCAATTGAGAAACTGCTGAAAGCACAGCAACTACGGTTGTATCTGTTGGTTTAATTCCACGTACATCAACCAACATGTCATTAAACAATGACAATGCATTGACAGCATATTGCGTGTTCCCTTCTTTAAGGGAAGAATAGCCTGTTATCATAGCATTCCATGTAACACTGCTTCTCATTGGCATTTCATCAAACACACGTCGGGCTGAGATAATATCTTTGTTGCTCGAATAAAAGTATATTTTGGTAGTCGGAACCAAAATATTTGACCCAACCCCATGTTTTACTATCAGGGAATGTAGTTGTCTACCTACCCACAATGTTGAAGCTGACGGAGAGCGAGCACAGGCTCCAAGAACAAAATTGTAAGTGTAATCATCAAAAGGCATTAGTCCCCGAGAAAACTCATCTCGGAAAATTATAATAGAATCATTGGGTTTAGCACATCTTATCAAAGTATTAAAGAGAAACAGGTCTGGCTTGTCAAAGTACTGGAACACTAAATGTGCATTATTAGCAATGTGTGAGTCTGGTGACCCACAATAATGCTCAATTAACTTGGCCAAGAAGGCGGGGGATTTCAGGCCATTAGTAATTAACTGGGCATGAATTTGCTTTATATTTTTGGACACTTTGTGAAAAGAATATAAGAAAGAAATACATCTAAGTCTTGGAAGGCAGTTTAGCATGAGGTAAATTATGGCCCATAAAAGAATATTAAAAATCTCAGCTCAAAAGATCAGTTTTGATGTTTGAAAGTTCTGCCTTATCAAATTTCACCTTTCACCTTCATTTGACACCAAACATTAAACTTCTCCTGATGTGTAATGTGCAGAGATCACAAAAGGAAGATGATGATGATGATGATTTAGAACCCTACAAATCTGTTAGGGTAGCACCATCCCCATACCCAAGCACTCTGGTCGTCTATTCAATTCTGAGAAAAAACTTCTACTTGGAATTCATCCTCATTCATCCAAGAATATCCTTAACTCAATTTAGTAGAATGCTCCGAGGCTTCTCAGTCATTTCTTCATTTGTAAACAAACTAATCACAAGTAATAAGGTAAAAAATCCCCAGAATCAGATCTTAGTAGTTAGTGCATATAAAATTGAAATTCACTCTTTCCATTAAAACAAATAAATGTGGAACATCCCCAACCCTATACAAGTTAATTTTGAATCAAAAGAACAAGCCACAGTAAAAAATAAAATCCAATAAGCAATTTCCATCACTCAAGCAGTGCACATTTGCTCGCGCTTTTTCCCAGCCTTTTTGGGCCTTGCATTTCTGTCATATACATTAAATTTGTGTATACTCTTTTTAAGTCATAAACAGTCTAGGTAATTTTGCAGACTTATTTTATGATGCTTTACCACGAACTTTTAACTTCACTCAACAACTTCCTATTTTATTAGTTCTTCCATCCAAGAAACACACGCAGCTAAATACATGCTAACTCGTTCTTCAGATGACAACAAATGACAGCATTTAGATATACGTCTACATTCCACCTCACTGAAAATGCTCATTATGATTTTGCTGTATTATCATCTATATGACTCATTACCATCACCAAAGTAATGAAAACCTAAAAAACTGGTGCTTTCAAATCCTAATCGTGACACATCTAATTAAGCATATTAACTAACTATGAAACACAGACGAATTAAATCAACAGAACCGTATCAATGAACTATTAGTGCAGGTGGTGAGTGATAAATAACAGATTGCAGAAGCATAGGAAAGAGAAAAAAATTACCTGTGTCAGGTATAAAGTATCAAATGAGAACTTGCAAGTTGCCCCAAGGAATTGCAATGGATGAAGAAGACTACAGCGGAAGCTTCTTGCAGAGGACCCCGTTCAAGAGTGTGATGAAAGCAGCTGAACTATTGAACTTATTCATTGTGAAGATGAATGGGCCAGCCATTCCTCATGGCCCAATTTCTAACTCATACATAAGCATTACTTTTTAACTATTCATTTTTTAAAAAGAGTATTGAAATTAATTAAAGAAAAAGATAAAATAAAGTATATTAGAATGAATAAGCAGTTAATTATATTAACTGTGCATTGTTAAAATAAAAAAATGAGATAATTTAGAGAATTTTGAAAATAGACGGTGAGATGCACTTCTAGAAGAAGGAGAAATGGAAAATATTTAGTGTCTGATTAAGATAAGATGAGAGTGAGAATTCAAATTGTGCACTCTGATGTTTAATACAGGTATAAAATTAAATAAAACTCTTCCTATTATAAATTTGTTTATATTAACTAGCAAATACAACCATTTATCATATATATGGTTCCGTGATAAAATACTAAATAAAAGTAATTAATGAAAGAAAAAATTCTATTTTAAGTGGAAGGATTCTCGCTAACAATTGTTTTGCTCACATACAGACTTAGACATATTTAGTAAATTATTATTATTATTATTATTATTTATAACATTTTATTTTTTATTGAATAATTTGTATTATTGAATAATTTGTAAATAAATATGGAAAGTAACATAAATTTAGGATTCTCGCTAACAATTGTTTTGCTCACATACAGACTTAGACATATTTAGTAAATTATTATTATTATTATTATTGTTATTATTTATAACATTTTATTTTTATTGAATAATTTGTAAATAAATATGGAAAGTAACATAAATTTAGGAGGACTAATCATAATGGTTTAAAGACACTTGTTTAATTCTTTTATGATACAATTCAGATAAGATTGCATCAGTAAACTGTTCACCAAACCGGGACTGTTCTAACTTTTTTTTTTTTTGTCAATAACTGATTATTTTCATTTTGTTGGGCAATAACCGTTTGTTGTCAAATTTTTTTGTCCATATCAGGAATTTGTTTACAAATACTGTTCACATAACCACCGTTAGCCAAAAAAAAATTATTTTTTCTAAATGTTAAAATTAATTTGTGAAAAATCATATAGTTTCTTTAAATTATATTTCTCTTTTGAAAATCTTTATAAAAAAAGTTTTTACCCCATAATAATAAGAACATTGGTTATTGAGTGCATGGTCTGGATTTAGCTTTAGCCAAATTCTTGCAACATCCTCATCATGTCTTGGGCTATAACCAAGAAAGTGATCTTGTAAGATTAAGGAGTATCCAGCATGCAACAGACACACATAATGAGAGACAAAAACTGCACCAGACAAAGTAAGGTGGTGTCTAATCTCAGCTACCCAATAATATAAGTGAAGAGAATAGGAATGAATATGAATCCTTTCACACTAGATTTTCATATGACAACACGTAAAAATTATGTTTTTTTTTTTTTTTAAATATTAAAAGTTGAATTATATTCAATCTATGAGCTTAGTAAGCATATTTTATAAATGTAAAAGATAGTACCACTTAACAAAAAAACTATACCACCAAATGTAAGTTGTAAATTTACTCAATTAATAATCTTGATTCGAGTTATGAATGTGTAATTATATTAAATAAAAAAATTGTGTTATAGATAATTATCCTATTCAACTAAAAGAGAACTATCTTTTCGTGCAAAAGATGTGTATTGTTTTTTTAAATAATAAAAATTCAAACTTTAAAAAATAAATTTATATTATTAATACATGCATTCATTCATATTTTTTTAGATATGATAAAGAAAATAGCCACAATTTTCACATGATATAATATTAGGTAAAAATGACTATTTATTCCATAATGACAAACTTTCATGTATAAACATTAACACGTAATCTGGAGTTTAATTTTCTCATTATCAAGTTATCATCTAAAACTTTAACATGTAATTAAATTGTTTTAATGACAGCTAAACTCTTCATTAAATATATATATATATATATATATATATATATATATATATATATATATATATATATATATATATATATATATATATATCAATTACTGATATTTCAATAAGAAATTACAGTTCTACCCTCGATCTTTTAAAGCCCTTTTCTCATATAGAAGATATATGCCAACAGAACTCTCGTGTACCTGTACTTCATGTTTTAAACTTGAGTTTCCCTAAAAAACTAGAGCAACACTCAAAAACAATTTCACATTGAAACAATACATTGAGTGAACCCTAACTGAGAGGACAAGTATCCAACCAAATCTGCACGCATCCTCATTTTGCTCTTCGTACATCCATAACTTTAGCCATTTTCATTTGTCCAATCCATAGTCAGCAACCAAATATATTGTTCCTTGTGAATTGATCATTTCATGCACCGTGATTTCTTCGAATAATTTTTCAGAGACACGTATATAATAGATTCAAGATTTTGGTTAGATTTTGCCGTGAACAATTGGTCATATCCACCACTATTTCAGCGAGTGCATCATGGTAAAACCATAGCATATTGGAATCTGGTACATCTTAGTTGTTATTCGGTGGAAAATCCACGCTACATTTGTGGATAATACTCTATTTGAACCACAAATTTGTTCATTTTTTTTTCTTTTTCTCTTTATTTAAATCCACTTACAAGACATGGCTATGATAGCTAACTAGAGCATATGTTTAGTTACCCCAAAAAGTAAAAACAAAATAAAAATAGGGTTTGGTACAATCACTCATTCTTTTATGTTAAACCTTTTTTTATGACATATTCTGCCTCTCTAATCAAGTAAAGACATTGTTATTGACATGTGAGTATGAGAGATGCAACTGTTACACGACTGTGAGACCAAGTCTCTAACAATAGCAACCCTAAATCTTTGATAAACAAAAAAAAAAAACACACACACACACACAGACGTATATAAAGTGCTAAAATGTTGACAAGTGGCCACTATATCGAAGCTTCTCCTTGTTGTGACCAATTCTTTCGATTTGGTTCTCATCCCTTGCACATACCTATTTTGCCAATGCATCGTGTTTATAAGAACACAAAAGATTGTTTTGTGTAAAGGTACTTATCCGACTATAAAGGTGAGCACATGTATATACTACTAATACACAAGAAACGTCTTATCATGCAATGATATTGGAGGAGGTTTAAATGCAAAAATAATGATAAAAAGGAAAAGAAAATTAACAAAAAAACTCTAAAGACACCGAAAGTAGGTATAAATGTTACAACAGATAGATTAAATATTGAATATTGTCCACTCTGTGTTTTTGTGTGTATAGAGTAAGAACAAGTGGGAATCAGGGACAGAACCAGATGCTCCCCAATTACCAATTTTCCATAACGATTGGTCTCTCTTTTTATGGCAATTGTTTATAAGGCAATGCAATGTTCGTATATTACGTGCCTCTTTCTTGTTGGTTGTTTGCTTCGATACTCTTGCAACTCGTGAGTGCATCTTATGCAATACGTCTGAGTACTACAATAAAATACAGTGAAGATAATTGCATAAGAGAGATGATACTTCGACATCATATCATTTCTCTTAATATCATTATAATACCCTATAAATTATTATTTTAATATAATATTTTATTTATGTTAATTGTTATTATTTTAATGTAATATTTTATTAATAAAAATAATTGTAAAATAGATGTGAGAGAAAAAAGGAGCTGTCAAACGATAATATTACATTGCATAAGAGAGGAGTTAGGCATATTCTTAGTAAGAACGAGAATAAGAATATAGGAGGTTGACTTTTTTCAATGTGCCTGAAATAATTATTTATTTATTGAAAGGTCTCGATTCAATTATAGTCTTGGAAATTTAATTCTACAAACTTATTTTAATGGGGTGACTAAATTTAGGTGTATTTACTAAAATTAGATATATTATTTTAATACATGATATAAAATTAATATAAAATGACATATTTATTCATGTTTAAACATGTTGACTTACATACAAAATATATAAAATTGAAAGCTAATTTATTTTTAAGGGCTACATAATAAATTAGATTTTCAAATAAGAAATTATATGTTATATTATATACAATATAAGAAAATTATTGTTGTTAACGGGTCTGTTTTCAAACAAATAGTGCAATAAACCCATTAACCTTTTAAAAACCTTACAATAAAACAAATATTAAACAAATTTACAGGTCATTGTAATGGATTTCCAATCACATCCTTAAAAATTTAACCCAAACAATACCCCCTTACGTAATCTGTCATTACTACTTTTATAGATTAATTAATTTTTCCTTTAATTGTTTTTATAAATATAATACAAAAGCATATACAAATTTGCAGTGAGTGCTTACGGACTTCTAGTACGACCAAAAATATTAAAAGAAAAAAAAAATGTTATGAAACAAATACAACAAATTATAAGACCGACATACTACTTTAGCTTTATACTTCCATAATAATAGCCATTTCAAAACAAGTCTAGGTCAAGCACTATGCTATTTCCAACTTTTATAGGTTAAAAAATAATTGCCAAAAAATTCGAAGGGTGATTAAGCTGTATTTCAAACATAAGTCCACACATCGATTCATTTTAATCCAATAGCTTTGAGGTTTAAGTAAGATAGCACTTAGGTTGACGGAATCTTAAAGTAAAATAATCCATTTATCCCGATTGGTGTTAATTAATTAATTAATTACCAACTTTTAATTGGTTACCGATTAATTAATCAAAACGTTTGATCAGCGCCACGAACCTTGAAATGTTTATAAATATAATATAATATAATAATACATTATGCTTTTGCAAATATGATAGCAAAGTTGCTAAATAATTGCTATGCTATCCGAATCAATCGATCATTTTCATAACTATATACAAGGAATATCTTGAACAAAAATTCGAATTCCCATAATGTTAAAATGTACAAGCTGATAAGACAAGTCCAAATCCACCCGTTTAAGTTATACAGATTAATTAATGGCTTGTTTGGTAAGAGTGATTTATTATTTATATGAATTTATGGAGATTGATTTAAACCTATTTTGGTTTATGTGATTTATGTAAGGATTTGTAACTAAAGTTTGAAAAAGAGAAACAATCATAACATCTCATGTTTAAATCTATTGACATTACTTATATTTTAGAGACAATCACTCAATCCTATCATATTAGACACACACATGTGTTGAATTTTGACATTACAGATTTTGCACAATGAACATTATTTTTTTTCTTTAGCACTTAACGAAAACAAGGAATATATCTACTAATTATGTGATAAATCATAATTAAAAGATAAAAACTATCATATTTATACATTTGTTACATTCCCAAAACACAAAAATCTAAATCCACATGTCAATATATTATTCTTGTATAAAATGCATTATCGTGATAAAGTCACATCCATGTAGCTCAAATCTTCTATCTTATAAGCTATTATCAAATTTTAACTAACTTCTCTTATGAAAAACATCAAACTATTTAAAGTCAAATTCCAACAAGTCCTAATTTTTTTAACAAAGAAAACTCTTACTATCAAACCCAAAATATGACTATAACTCTAAAATGGTATATATTCATCTCTATCGATAAAAGTTCACATGCAAGCATATATCCTTAGACATGCAAATAAACCAACATGCAACCATTTCAAGAAAAGAATAAAAAATATATTTTAAACGATATTTTAATCAATAAATTATTTTCTTCACCCTCCTACTTTTTAAGAACATAATAAACTCAAATTTTAAAAATAATGGAAAATTACTCAAAAACTTATAAAGAAAACAAACAAAATATGTTTTTAGAAAGGTAATAGTTTTTATAAATGAAGTTTGCATATTTAAATTTATTTATTTATAATTATTTTAACTTCTCCAATAAAATAATTAGACTTTACCTTATTTAAAGAACTTTTAATCTTTGTAAATTTTAACTGTGTTAAGATTATATGAACGCAAAAGAGAATATCACATTTTACACAATAATTCATCAATTCATATTAAACATATATAGAAACAAAGTTAACAAAATTTATATATTTTAAATTTTAATTTGAGTAAATTCAAAATGATGCGTTATATTTAAATGTTGGCTTTCATCTTACATATGGAGGTCAAATTATATCCAAATATCTTTAAATATATCTATCATATTTATAATCATGTTTGTATTGGTAGAATATTTCATGATCACGTGATTTTAATTTATTCTAAATGTAATTGTATAATGTTTGACAACAACAATTAATACAGTGCTTGATTTAAATCGATTGCTAATGTTCTGAAGTAAAATGGTTGTTTAAAAAAATAATATATAGCAAAATTATTGTAATAAAAATGCAAAAAAAAAAAAAAATCAATCCAAACTGCGATTGGAAACATAAAATCTTTTTCCTTCAAGCTTTTATCACACATAAAAAATAAATAGTAAATTAACATCACATTAACAAAAGCTTAATTATAAAAGTGATAAAAGTTAAAAAATTGAATTTATATAATTAAAAATAAATAAACTAAATTCATAGAAAAAATGCATCGAGGATATCAATAATTAGGGGTGGGTGAGGGAGTGGGACGGTCAAAAAGCTCATGATCGTCCCACTTTTTGTAATGTATTTCCTATATCATATATAAAATATAATATGATTTTCGAAATATTTCAATTCTATTTTAGATTTAATACTTTGAATATCATGTTTAATGTTAAAGATAATATTTCACTTTTCTTTTATAATATTTAATATAGTTGCATATTTTCCTGCTGATAAAAAATATATTATTTTTGTTTATAAATACCATGCATGTGAAAATTGATTTATTCTAGTGATATTCTTTTAGGCTGGTCCTTTAGAAAAAATTCTCTCGCTGGGCCCTGCAAATAGTATTGTTCTTACGTTATTTGGCATTTTATAGCGTATTATTTTATTCTCGGGTCTGAAGGGTCGATCAACGTCAGCACCTTTTTGTGTGTATTATTAATTTGTGGACGTATGGGCATGGCTATGTGTGTATTAGAGTATTAGAAAGATGAGTTTCCAAGAGCAGGGAGAAGGAATTTTAGTGCAGAATAGGGTGATAAAGAGAGTGAATGACAAATGAAGCAAGTTTTGTGACCAAAAGGGGGTTCAGAAAAGCTAGACATGACGCGCGTTCATTTGTTTCCACATACATTATTCCTTGTGATTAAACTATGTCAATTTAAAATTAATATAGATGTGAGTGTCAGATTCTCTCTCAGACAGTGGAATTGTGGGTTTCTAGCCGCCCAATCATATTGCTCTCTCCCAAAGTTGATTCCTTTGCTTCCTGCTTAAGCCATTTTCACCCAATAAATTTCACTCTCTGTCTTTCCTAATTCGTATGCTACTCCTGTCACAGAAAACTAATGAGAGAAGCTAAATAATAATATGAAGAAAAATGCTCTAATTCTTACATCATTACTGCAGGGTGAACTCACTAGACTAGCTCGTCTCGAAAGTTTTTGTATACACAGAAACCTGAACCCATTTGAACGGTTATTTTTTTTTTCTCCTTGTTATGAACATTTTTCTGTAGGTGCATACCAAATATAAATGTAATTGGCATTCCCAAGCATGGGTTTTCTTGTTTTTTATATATGATGGAATAGCTTTTTACCCTCCTAATAAGGTAAGATTAAGATACTAAACCACTACGTCATCACTACGCTTTGTTGAATAAAATAATGAAAGCGAACTTTCATGTTACATACAAATAGGTGAATTTCTCACACAAATTTATTGAAAAAAATTTAGAATGGATAAAAAAGAAATATTTGCATAAATCGATAAGTCGTGTAAGTGAGTAAAATCTTATTATAAAAAAGTTGTGCTTAGCAAAGATGATTTTTGTATAAAATCGAAATCGTAAATGATAAATACGATTTTAATACGAACTGTATTATATTGAAGTCGTGGTACCTTTTAAAGTTGTTTTCGTGGTACTACCTTTTATATTTGACATCAAGTTGATTAAGTAACTTTTACCTATAGTGATTATTTAATTATAGAGATTAATACATATCAATATTTACATAATATTTACATATGTATTACCTTATTATAAAATCTCATATATCTTGAATAATCTGTTTTTTTTTTACCATTATATGATTTGTTTTCTTATCTTCTTTAAACAATTCAGAATAGGCTTAGATTATATACTAAGTCTATTTTTTAGATACTAGATGGTCTAATGGTCAAATTTATTAGGTGTTTTATTTTATCTTTTTCTGTTTCTTTTTCTTTCTTTATATTTGGCCTTTGCTCCTATGCTTTATAACTTTCTTTTCTTGAAATTCATCATTAGCAAAGTTTTCAACATTTTCTTTATATTTTATAACTTTTATTCTCTTGAAGTTCATCAATAGCAAAGTTTTAAATATTTCCTTTAGCTTTCTTTTTTTACTTATTTTTATGATAGTATTAGAATACTTTTTTTGAAGTATTATACTATGTCTCACTTTGATGGATAAGATCGATCATGAAGTCTATTAAAGAGTCGACAACTATCTGTATTTGCATCCTGGTGAAAACTTTATTATCTCTTTAATTGTATTTATTTGATTCGACTAATTATTATTATTGGATTGATTTTGTGGTTACTTCCTTAAGTGCAAAGAATAAATTGCAATTCGTAGACGGTTTTATTGACCCACCTCCTGCAATGTATCAAATCATCCCTTCATGAAAAAAATGCAACAATATAATTACATCACAACTCATAAAATCTTGTCCTTAAGTATCTGACAATCTATAATGTTGTTGAAATTTGAAATGATCTTAAGTGAAGGTATAAACAAGAAGACTTATTACATATGATGAATCTTCAACAAGAAACATCTTTTTTTAGAGAGAGATCAATTCGTTACAAAATTCTTGACCATTGGAGGGTCTATTTTTTTTGTATTTTTTAAGACAATCCACGATATGCTTCGAAGATCTATTAAATAATTTTTTTTATATATTATATCATCTTATGTTAGACTTCCGAAAGGTCAAGTTTATTAGGTATTTTTTGTGTTTTTATTGTTCTTTTTTTTCTTCTATATTTAGTCTTTGCTTCAATGTTTTATAACTTTTTTTTATCTTAGAAATTTATCAATAACTATGTTTTCAGCCTTTTCTATGTTATCTTCCGTCACTGTCTTCTTTGATGATACAGATAGTAAGGAAAACCAAGTTTACAGAGAGTAAGGAAAGCCAAGTTGTTTACAGTGGCCATTCTCCCTTAATTATTATCTATATAGCCACTAAAATAAGAAAAAAAAATGCGCGGTTGGCTAAGCAAATTCCATATATTCCAATAGAATGTATTCACTGCTCCTCAAGTTTTGTTTAGCTGTACTCCGCTTATATTATTCCCAACTGTTAAAGATTTCACACTGATTAGTGTTCATATGACTAAATTAATGGTACCACAGTACCTAGTAGTCATTGTTAATTAGCCATATTTAAGTAATTGTTACTGAACAATTTGTAGAAGTTGAATTCTTGATATGACCAATTTGTTATGTGAGAAAGTATGATATGAATCTTATTGTGTAGTGATAGATGATTAGATAATATGAGAATTTATCTGATGATAGTTTTTAATTAAGTGTACCACTGCATACATGTTATTGAGTCCTACAATAGATAATATGTCTTATAAACTTTTTTTTTTTTTATGTTGAACGCAAAATTTATTTATCCATAAAGTTTGTCCAACACTAAATAATGATTTTTTTTTTTAATTTGAGTTTCTTATATTTTCAAAATCTAAAAAATAAATTTCAATTACTACCGTTTCATGTTTCAATCTAATCAATATTTTTTCCCATATAATAATCGCTTTCTAGAGGAAAATTTATTCCCTTTAGTCATTTTTTTTAAATTTTAAGATTACTTTTTCAAATATATATTTTTCCATTTTTATTATACCCTGAAAATTCTTTGAAGATAAAAAAAATCTAAAAAAGATATAATAGGTAGTTTATTTAAAATTATATTGAAAATAGAAAAATTAAATATTTTTATTGGTTTAGGTAAAAGAATCTTAAAGAAGTGTTAAACAGGAATAATAATTTAAGTTGTACGTTTGAGCTATATGATTGGTAGTACAAGTATCTTACAAATTGATATATAGATTGAATAGTACATATAAATAAGAGATAAACATTTCCAAGGTTTAATAACACCCAAGCAATGATTATAATTCTAACTACGTGTGAATGTTTAAATAATCATTGATACCCTTTTCATTTTAGTTAATGTCTGAGTGGTGTAACACTCAGTACATTTTTTATGGCTGAACAGAAAATTATGAACCAATAAGAGTTTGATTGCATGACGCCTTTTTTATGAAATGGGAAAAAATGAAAATATATAAAGGAATAAAAAAGGAAAGCAATAAAGGGTACTTTTCATGGTGGCGTAGGGGATACGGTTGAAGAAGCTTTTTGGCACCCTACAAATACCCCCCATTTCCCCAACTTTCAGTACCATCAACCACCACCATTCCTCTAACATCATCTCAATCGTCATAGCCCTCACCCTTTCTACCTTCTTCGCAACTCGCACTCTCAGTGGTCTCAAAGTAGACCTCTGTTGAATGCTGTTCTGTTGCCTCAGGTAACTAAGAAATGTTCTTTTTTTTTCAAGTTTTTTAAGGTTTATTTTTCTTAAAATTCGCATGCATGTACCAAATATGTAACTTCAAATTCTGGTATTTTCACTGGTTTCGTTTACCTGATTTTTTTGTTTGGCATTTTCTAATTAGTTTTTCTTGCCTTTCATGCAGATAAGTAAGTGTTTGTGCTTCTGCCTGTGGAAAGATGGCAACTTGTACGAACAAGAAAATCCAATTACCTAAGTCTCGGAGAATAGACGAAGAGACTCTTCTGATGCAGAAGCAGGGCATTGTCACCATTTTGGGATCTAACAACGATTCCGCAACTTCTCTTCGACGCACTCTTTCCGCAGACATGTCTTCCAAGAAATGGCTTTTTCAAAATGGGTTTTCTCCCATGAAAAAGATCGCTTCCTCGGAAGAAATCTCTCGCTCACTCACAGAACCCTCCGCAGCTGACTCATCATCTTCATCGGAAGATGACAACAGCCAAGATCGGTGCCAAATTTGGAAGATGATTCAGAAGGAGGAGAATGTGGACAAACCGGGAGAGTTTGACATATGGAGTTCAATTTTGTCGAAGAAAACCAACGAAGAAAGCTCCAAATTAGCAATAACAACCCTTCCTTATGTTCATCCACTTGTGAGAAGGTCAAAGAGTTGTCTGAGCGAAAAGAGTCTCCAGATATGCACGGAGAGTCTAGGATCCGAAACTGGCTCAGATGGGTTCTCTTCTTATTCACCATCTGAGACAGAGGATTCTTCAGAGGAAGAGAAGGAAGAAAAAGAAGAGGAAGAGAGAGAGAAAGTGGAGGTTTCACACGAGGAAGAGTTTCAAGTGCCGAAACAAAACCATGCAGTGAAAAAATCTTCTCCTCGTTCTTTTCCTCCGCCGCTCCCTTCACTTCACATGCGATCCCACCGTGACAACGGAAGGTTGTTCATAGAAGCTGTGTCTGTTCCTTCTCAGAACAATTTTTCTGCTCAACGAGAAAATGGTCGCCTTGTCCTCACTTTTGCTGAAACGTCTGAAGAAGAATCAGAAGAAGAGGAGTTTGAGGAAGGTGATGATGAGGCAGAGGAATTTGAGAGGTGTGTGAAGGAGCAAGAGCATGCACCCATGTTAATGTCTAGTGGGATTGGCTTAGCATTAATGATGAACAAACCAAATGGAGTAAGTGACTCTAATAGAAGTTCAAAATGGTCGGAGAAGTTCAACGATGTGGTCAATTTTAAGGATGTTGATGTGGCACAACATAGTCCTCTGCCACCAAGACCAAGGTCTCGGATAGTTCCCTCTTCTTCGGGTGCTTTCAGTGCTTATGAATACTACTGGAAAACCAAGCCCAAGCCAAAAACCATTCCTTCTCCTAACACGTTTACCTTTCAACACAACAATTACTCTTCCTTAGAGAACAATTTCAAGAGTTGCAAGGACTCTAGGAGGTCTTTTCTGTTCTGGGAACCTTATTGCATTGCTATATGACCTGAGATCCTGATTTGCTCTCATTGCTAATTGAAAACTTGTTACACAACTCAAACACTAGCATTTTCTCTCCACCTGGTTCCACTCATTCAGAGAACTGTAGTCAAATAATAGAAAATTGAGAGGGTGAGAAAAGGGATAGTGAGAGTTATAATATTTTTGTTTGTAATTGTACGATCAGAAAAGAAAAAATTCTTGGACAGTGTCGTGAATTATATTTCTGTTGTCTATGATATCAACAATTTCATAACCAAAGTTTTTCTTTGACCATCCTTTTGCAAAATATGGGCCAATAGGGTTTCGAAATTGGTCGTGTCCTTTCTAATTGGTCTTATGTTTTGGGAACAACGTGATCTGTCTTGTGATATTTTTGCCTCTCCACTCGTGAGATTAATCAAGATAGTGGCTGTTATGTGCCTGATTAAAGACATGAAAGATCGCAAGTGATATTGAACTTGATCTTTATAGTTTTTTTTATTCTTAATTTTTCTAATGTGTGTCATCTCTAAAGTTAATTATCACCACTTGAGCTTTCCATCATCTTTTAATGATGTGATTAAATGTGAAAAGCAGTTATGGAGAGGGCAATGACAAGATCATCAACTTTTAATTCAATTATATCTTAACTTCTACTTTTGCGGATGGGAAAAACAATATGCAACCACAAAATATAAAATAACATAAATTTAGAAAAAATCAAATTAGCCATGAGTGTGATGTTACTTTTTAAATATTTGAAATGATTTTTATTTAAGGTGGATTGACTTCAATCCTTTTCCCCATTATGATATTTCTATTTTAAATATTTTAAAGTGTCTTTTACTTTTAAACATTAGAAATGTTTTTTAGTATATATTATAAAACAAATTATTTTACAATCATTCAAAAGTAATATATAGAAAATAAATTGTAAAAATCTCAGTGAGTTATATATTTTTTAATAAAAAAATACAACATTAAAAATGAAAATAATATATAATAATCTTATTTTATTTTTATTAAATAGAAAATATATTTCTTAATTGAATTGCATAACTATATATATATATATATATATATATATATATATATATATATATATTTTTATTTTAAATATTATTTTCTAGCTTAATTATATTAATTAATTATCTTTAGTTTTAGTTTTAAACTAACTCTATTAAGTAGTATTTAAAAAAATATTAAAAAATGTGAGGGATTTAAAAATAACCAAAGATTTATTTTTTTGTAAGAATTAAAAACATACATGCGTATTTAATAAAGAATTCTCGTGGGAATTATATTAAAAAATATTTTTATTTATGACGTGAACAAGTCTCTTAGATACACTCTTAATTGTCTTTACTTAAAGTGATCTCGAATACCAACATGGCTATGTTAAAAAATTGTAAAAGAAAAATTTATAACCCGTAATATTTTTTGCTGTTTAGGTTTAATGAGATTTTAAAATCGGTAATAATGTATTAATTATTTTTTGTTTAGTTTTAAAATGACCGGATATATTATTGGGAAATAAAGTCTAATTACTTTTTGTTATATCAACCCACCCACCCTATTTCTTTCACCTATAATGTTGGTCCCCAGCACCCATTTTCCCCACATTATAATTATTTTATTTTTCTTTTTCAGCCTTTTCAGTAGAAACAAGATGGAACCGACGAAAGAAAAACAACTACTCAATAGTACTGCAAAAACTAAATACTGTACATTGGGCAAGAAAAACTAACCTATAAGATGTGAAGTTAGGACGAAGAAAGAAGAAAAATGTGAAGTTATATTTATTATTTTGTATCTTTCTATTCTGTGTGAGAGTTGGCAAAGAAAATGGGTATTTAATACTAGTTAACATGTGGCCTCAGGACACAACCGTTTTAAAAATACCATTGGTTCAATCTTAAGAAAAATTCAAAGCCCAAATTCAATTGAGGTGGGCCAATGGTTCAAGAGCATTTCTTCTGTACCCCCATAAATATAAAATTCCCATTTTATCTTTTTAGAATTTGAAAGTTAGAATTTTAGAGATTAAGCATCGTCAAATCTAATTCATTATAACTCCTAATTTTATAGATTAAACAACCTAAGCTATTGCCAACTCATAAAAATATAATTAGGTTATATAATTTAATTTATAACTGATAAAATAAAATGTGTACAGTTTTGGAGATCAATTGTATTCAAAGATATTTAATGGGGTAATATGATGGTTTAAGATACAATTAAACCAACCATTAATGTGTTTTTTTTTTCGGAAATAGAATAAGAAAAGAAATATTGATAAAGAGATATTAAAAGTGAATATTTCTATGCATTTAATTACTAGAAGAAATGTTTATCTCTTTTTTATAATTACTTCACACTAACTTGAACCAGCTCTAAAACGACAATATTTTAGTGAGATAGGTCAAGCATGGGGATATAGAATAGTAATAAGGGTAGTTTGATTGTTGAAGTAGAGATAATAAAACCCTTTTTTCAGGAATAAAGCGAAAATAAAATAAACACTGCGGTAGAATATTATGTAAGGTCTTTACTTCTTGCACGATAAAATTTGTTTCCTACATTATTGTAAATATTTTAATAATAAAATATCTCATTTTAATAAATTAATAAAAATAAAATAAAAAATTATCCATACTTATTAGACAGAACATAAATACTTTTATATATAGAAAAAAAGTTATTTAATAAATAAATTTTAAATTAAAATAATAAAACATTATTATCATATTTAAATTTAAATTTTATTAATGCAAGACACAATTTGTATCCTTCAGGAACTAACTATGTAAGCCATCCATAGGGCGTCAAAAACTGTGGTGCCTGAGTAGTGGTTTGAGAGGTTTCTGAAAGTTACGATCCGCGAATCTCGTTTTCGAAGCTGAAATTGAATTGAATAGTGAATTCCACCGAAGCAAAAATGGGAGACATAAACAACTCGGCTACCGTTAGCGACGATTTGCTTCTCAAAAACTTCTTCGCCGAAGTTAGCGAAGTTGAGAGGGACAACGAAGTCATCAGGTACTTCTCCCTTTCTCTCTCTTTGTGCGTTTGTTTCGCTGTGTGATTGTGTGTTTTGAATTTAATTTTCAAATCTCTCTTTATTTCGTGTAATTTTTTTTTTAATGTATGCGTGCGTTGTTGATGCATGTTTAGGTTAGGTCATGGTTAGGGTTTCTGGATAGTTGTTCCGGTTTAATTGTTGTATCTGTTGGAGAATTTATGTTGTGGTTTTGGAGTGTTTGCTTTTCAAATTCTTTTGATTTGAATCACTGAAGCTTCTCGAGCTGAGATTTTTGCGTGATCCAAAAATTCTGTCGGTTGATTTGTTGGAACGTGGATGATATGCGTCCGCGTGAGGATGGAGATATGTTGAATTTCAGTTTTCCATAGATGCGATATTTTTGTAAGATTTTTCGTAAAACTGGCGAATTTTAGTATCAACAGGAACTGAACAACGTTTGGCCTGCAGTTATGTATTTTTTCTGGGAAGAAACAAATTCATTCGCATGAGTATATGATTGGCCTTTGTTTGCAACTTGAGAGAATTATTTTAAGTGTACATAATGCTAGCATTGTATGTGTTGTGCTCGTCGCTGGCTGGAATAAATTGAGTATTATCTTTGACGGAAGATGTAACAAACATGCTAGGAGGCCTGAGGATGGAGCTGAAATCAGTAATTGATGGTTCATTAATGATGATTAATGGCTGAAAAAAGGGGGCAAGCTTGTGTAGTTGTGAATTTTAAACAAATATATTCTTCAATCTGCAATTTTAGAGATAGTCTTGATTCTTAATCGTTATTACCAAATATTTATTTTGAAAACAATAAATTTGTCATTGTTTCTACTTTCTAATCAACATTCTCTGGGTTTTGATTTTCTTTACAGGATTCTCTCTTGTTTTAAGCTGAATCCATTTGAGTATCTAAATCTATCATTTGATTCATCAATTGATGAAGTGAAAAAACAGTACCGCAAGGTAATGTCTTCCTCGTACTGAGGGCTGTTTCAACTCGTCTGCTGGCTTCTCTCATAACATACTTTTGCCAATCTTATGTAGTTATCATTGATGGTTCATCCTGACAAATGTAAGCATCCACAAGCAAAGGAGGCTTTTGGAGGTACATGAATACATGCTTTATGATAGCCTCAGAAGAATTAAATATGTACTTGTTTATCTTTCTTTGAACTTGTTAATTGTCTCATATTTTCTATGAACGTTGCCATTGTAGTCCTTATAAGACAGACAATCCTCACCCCTTTGGTTAAACCTAGTTTATATCTATTATTAGCCAGGAATATAGACAAAGTAACGTTTGCATTAGACTAAGTAATTTTTCCCTCTTGAACTAGCTTTTGGGGTTGAGTTGGGCCCCATTCATTTCAAATAGAACTATGTTTTCTTACTTTATTGTTTAGAACATGTCTTTTTTATTTACTATCCAGAGTCCTGAAAGCTATTGCCGTGATCATACATCATAGAGTGGTAAAACCCTAGTAAAGTTCTACATGCCTCTCCAATCAAAGGCATAATTTATTTAGGGACAATAGCTTGAGTCCCAAAACTTGTAATTTCCGTCCGGAAGACAACTAAGTGCATAAATGTATTGAGTGATGTTACTTTTAGAATAATTATTGACCAAAAGCTTTGACATATTGGGAGAGGTTACTTCTTTCCTTGGCATATATGAGGGAAAATAGGCTTCAAAATTTCAAGTAATAGTGTGTGCCCCTACGAATGCATCCTTTTTCTAACAGTTACTTTGTTTGATATAGCTTCAGGAGACATACTACTGTGAATTTATAAACAGTTCTTTCAACATATTCTTAAACTTTTTTTGTAGTAGATACTGTTATATTTACTACTTCGTACTATCTTCTGTATCTACTTCAGCTTAACCTATTACAATTGGTATGTTATGTGTCATTCAACTGCTGTTTGGTTCGATATTTACCCCTTTCCTGGTTACAACTACAATATTGGAGAGTCGGAAGCTGGATCCTATCTTTTTATTCTTTGTGTTATGAAATTGATTCTGTGTTTTGAATACGATTTCTAACATATTGATCTGAAAGTAGTAGTTTTTCAGCTATAGGGTTCAGAAAAAAAGTTCGCATTTTTTAATGTTTGCTGTGGTATTTACTTGAATGGATGCAGCGTTAGCAAAAGCTCAACAGTTATTACTGGATCAAAATGAAAGAGATTACCTTCTAAGCCAAGTTAATTCAGCCAAAGGTTAGTTTTATTTTTTGTCTTTTGTGCTTGGCATCTAGTTCGTAATGTGTCTTAAAGGTGCTTATTGTTTCCACTAAGCTTGGTAGCCTGTTCTGAATTATTGTTATACATGGTTTACTATCTTTGTGACTCTAACAAATAGTGTTTCTCCCTCATTGCAAACCCCAAACTTGTGACTTGGAATCAAGTTTTCTTTTCTTGTGTTTTCTTTTCCCATTTATCTTCTTATTTTTGTTTCTTTTTATGTGCCCCCCCTCCTAGAAGAAATGTTTATTCATGGGAAAGCTAGGTACATATAAAGAAAAGAACTAATTTTTTCATTGATATGAACTGCAGAAGAACTTAGAGTAAAGAGGAAGAAACAGCTCAAGAAAGATACAGCTTCAAAAATTAAGTCTCTGGTTGAAGAGGTATGCAGAATTTTTCCAGGGTTCTTGTGCAATTTTAAGATCTTTTACTCCAGAATTTGCAACCTAGAATTTTAGAATAGTCTCCCCATGTGTGTGTTGCTTATTGGTGGTGTCTGTATGTGCCTCCCTAGTGATCTGATTACACACTCAATGCTACGATTACCAGACTTTGATATTGAAAACTTAGTCTATCACTATTTGTTAAAAGACAATATACCCTTGCTTTTTAAGAAATTAAATTATTTTTTTATCAGGGGAAATATGATAAACAATATGAACAGTCAGAGGAATTCCAGCAGGAGCTCAAGGTCAAAGTTCGTGAACTATTAACAGAACAAGAATGGAGGAGAAGAAAAATGCAAATGAGGGTATGCTCTGATCCACCCTTTGCAAATTTTCATCGGTCTTTGAAATTATCATTAATAAGTCAGTGGGATCATTTGGAGATAATTTATTCCTTGTAAGTTATTCGATATTATTTAGATATCTGAGGAGGAAGGCAGATTGAAAAAGGATGAAGAGGAACAAAAAGAGATGTGGAAAAGAAAGCGTGAACACGAGGAGGAATGGGAAGGAACACGAGAGCAGAGGGTTAGTTTTCTGTGATTTAATCTTTAAACTTCATTTTATACGTCAAACCTTTGGCTTAAGCTTTTTTTTTTTTCTTTTTTCTGATCTGTTGCTTTGATATCTACGATGAAGCTATAAAGTATTCCAGAATTTGGCAATATTTTGTTCATGTTCAACGTATACTTCTGGTTTTCTGTATTACGCTTATCTGTAAAGTGCCAGTGTGTCAACATATTAGGAAATGGTAAAATAATGAGATCTTTATGAAGAAATTTTTAACAGAATAAACACCATTGTTGGGGACACAGTAGAAAATAGTTAAATGATCTAGTGGTGATTACTAAGTTTAGTCACAACTGATGAGCAGCCTCTCCACTCGCAGGGGAAGTGATGGATAGATACAAGGGTTCCTTTTTTAATTCTTGCATTTTAAACCTACACCTGTGACCTGTCTTTTACTTTCTCTGAACCTGTTTAAATATTCTCATGCTTTTTTTATAGACTGTTTAAAAGATAATCTGAATTTTATTGGCATGACTTGTTTTGATTCTTGCATTTTAAGCCTCGACCTGCCGACTTGCCCTGAAGCTGTTTAAGTAGTATCATGTTTTTTCATCATCTGTACTTTTTTCTTATAAAAAAATGTATAAATTAATGCAATTGATCATCAGGTATCCAGTTGGAGAGATTTTATGAAGGGTGGAAAGAAGGTGAGATATGTCATATATTCCGTCTGACTTGTACCTTGGAACTACCATTAATAATTGCTTCAATAATACTATGTACCATTTTGTATGTATGCAGAATAAGAAAGGGGAAATTCGCCCGCCGAAGCTTAAGACCGAGGACCCTAACAAATCCTACGTTCAAAGGCCTGTAAAAAGAGGTTAGGGGTATGGGTTCTTCCATTTGTTAGAAAATGATGATAGCTAATTAAGCCAGGAGTTCGAGAGAACTCATTCATGCAGGCTATCTTTTGTATCAGTTTGATTGATACCTGTATACGATTTATGTTAATGGAATGTAGACCTCCAGCAAATGAATATCCCTTTTTGTTGGGATGCTAGGACGTTACATCACCATACTGACACATAGGAATTATTGAATATATAAAAAAACTTGTGACTGCTGGTCATCGCAGTGAAGCATTGAAATGTTAGGTTAGACGTGTTTATGAAGAATTCAATTTATACAATGAGAAATCCACGTATGAAGCACGAAGATGAAAAAACTTAAAAAGAGTGACAATACAACTGAAGGTTTTTCTGTTTTTTTTTTTTTATCATATGGATGGATAAATAACTGTTTTGTAAGTTGAAAACTCGCTGATTTGGCTACTAGGCCCCGCAATAGTTAATATCAAAAGCTCACCTGGAAGCTAAGTAAAAAAACGAGAGGCTAACAGTGCAAAATAAAATGCAAAATCTATTATCAAAATTCACATTCTTCGTAGGACAATATCGATCCACGCAAAAATTAATTGTACAAAGATGAAAATTACAAAGCAACAACCTATGATACATGAACCTCCAAGGAAGATTTCTGATTTATATATCTCACCATCACATAAAAAAATATAACCCTCCTGTCCTCTTGATTAACAAAACCTCAACAATAGCCTAAGGGCAGTAAAAAATATGTAAGAATTGAAGACAAAAATAGCCTCCATGACAGAACCATAACCTTGATTTGGTAACCTATGCTCAATTTACAAACGGGTGGGGTAACTGAGGATTGCGAACTTCTAGCTTGGTCAAAGTAAACGTAGCGGTGACTGCCAACCTTGCATGCCGAACGTGTACTGATGGAGTAGTGAGAACCAAAACTTTTTCTGCGGGGATTATGTTCACAGGTTCGGAGACTCCCGTAAATGGCATCGTGCTATTTACAAAACACTAAAACAAGGCTGATTAGCACGAGCCAGTAGGGCATAAATATTCTGGACATTCTTTAATGATCGATAATTATATCCAAGCCAGCGAACCTCGGTCGTTTGTTACTGGGGGGCGGCCTCTAGTTGGTGTTGGTGGCCTGTTAGCATTCAACTCCTGTGTGCATTAACAAAAATGTTTATTTTACAATAAAAGCGCCACAATACTGTGAAATCACATCAGCTCAAAATTGTTAATAATTAAATATCTGCAACACTAATTATTACACAGCACTACTATTTAATGAAAAACATTTGAGGGAGTACCTGCATCCATGTATCTTCAATGTGACGTTCTGGTGACGTTTCTGGTGAGGAAATTGCTGGTGGTAACGGATGAATCAGTTTAGGAACCACAACAAGGTCTCTACCCAAAACTAATATTGCCCCGGCATTATTTGCGGTACCTTTTGGAGCCAGGAGTGCCAACATTTAGATGGGAACATGATCAAAGGAGTAAAGAAAGTGCAATACAGAAGTCAGTAACATACCACAATAATTTGTAGCTGAAAAAAGCGTGATCAAATGTCCCTGGGCAAAACGCTCAAACCCATCCATTACGCATTCATGTGCACGAACAATTAGTTGAAGATCATTGTTGTTGCAAAATTCCATCACCCGATCAGGCTGAAGTAACAAATCACGATCACAAAAGCAGATGTTAAGTCAAAAATTACGATAATCATTAACCAAGACCATGTGGAAACTAATTGTTCATTAGAAATGCCTTGCCAAGGGTTTCTAGAATTATCAAATTCTATCACATAAACAGCTATTAGGTTGTTACTTTCTATTAACATTTTTTCTTTTTTATTTCATCTATAAAAGCAGAAACAACCAAATTACTGAAGAAAATTGAAAAATTATTTCTGGAATGACAACAGGTAAGGAGCACTCACCCCAAAAGTAACTAATCCAGGACCTCTAGCATTTGGCCGCAGTCCTTCCACGCTGTCATTCTCTGTCGGATCGGACCTAGAAACAATTCATGATGTTAACAACCAGAAAGGCGAAGCACAGTCACAAACATTCAATAGCACACATGCACTGACCACAGTAGATCCATAAGCACAATTGATCCCGCTTCCATTGGAATTGGACGCTGAATGTTTTCAATCTGCTCTACATGATTTATTGAACGACCAATACCACCATGCATGCAAATAATTTTTTTCTCAATTAAGGCTGCTAGAGGAAGCCAATTAAACAGCTTGTTTATCCGATGCCAGGTCCAAATTCCATCTCTCTCACCCTGGTCAACAACAAACATGACTGTTGATGAATTCAATATAAACAAGACATAACTTCTGGTACATTAAATTCCTTACCATCCTCTCTATGCACTCAATTCGGAAACCAAAGAGAGCATTAATATCTGCAGCTTCATGATTTCCACGTATTAGATGTACATTGTTGGGATACTCAACCTGTAAGATTCACAAAACTGGGCATAAATATGGAGGCCATTAAACTTCACACAAAAACAGAGAAAGACAACCTAAAGAATCAAGAGTACCTTTAAAGCAAGAAGAAGGGTTATAGTTTCCAAGCTGTGCTGTCCACGATCAACATAATCTCCTAGGAATAGATAATCGATATATCTGACAGTCGTTTATACAAAATTAGCCACAGAGAAAATCAAATGCCTTAGTAACTAGTATGAGTAGATTAGGTAAAAAAAAAAAAAAAAAAAAAAAAAGTACAGAAGATATATTTTCTGTACATAGCCAAGAAAATTTTCCTAGATCCGAATCACACTAGTCATGCAACTGTTATTTGATTCTAGTGCAGCCGCATTTAAAATTAATCAATCAATCATTGCAAGAAATCTTTCAGTATTAAAAATAGTTTTATATTCTTTCACCTCCTTTTCTGTTCCATTTGTCACTATAAACTCACATTAACACAACAATTTTCTTGTTTATCTCCATTAAAAATAAACAATCTAGTAAGCTGGAGTAATTTAAATATAAATATAAAATAAAATAAAATCTAGAAAAATGCACTATATAATTGTAGTAAGGTTGGGATTTGGTGACCGGTTGGTCATATTTTCAAATCCAGGAACAACCTTTTTCCATATTTGCACATACAATACAGTGACTTCCACCCATAACTTCACACATAACAAGAAGCTTTCTACATTAGTTTTATATAATTGCAGCAAGGGAATATGTGAATCATGCATTTTTTTTGCTAACTAGGCATGCAAGACAAATTACTGTGCCCCACCAAGAACCACAATTCTCTTATATTAGAATGAGGTAACTAGGGGAGAAAAACAAAATAAATTAGATCCAACTTCGTAAAATGACTTGTCAAGTAAGGATTGTCCCAACTTATATTCTATAAATTGATTTTATCTCTAGCCGATACAATCCGACAACAATGCTTGGTGGATCTATCATACCACCTCTTATCGAACTGCTATTAGACTAACCACAAAATATCCAAACTCATGAACTATATATATATATATATATATATATATATATATATATATATATATATATATATATATATATTGTATCAGAACCTATCCTAGTGAGATTTGATGGGCTTATTGTGTCACTTGCTATCAGATCACTCACAAATATCTAGTCCTACGCTCGAGATGTTTGTGTCTTGGGGATTCTTGGAGATCCCACGTCAACTAGAGATTATGCCAATTTACGTGGGACAATCCTCATCTTACAAGGCAATTTTATGAGAATGAGTTAGGTTTAAACTCACTTTTCAATAAAAATCAAACAAGACATCTATATAATGTAAAAATTGCTCAAAGATCTCAACAATGCACCAAGTGTAAACAAACTACAGAAACAAAATGGTGGTAATTATAGAAAGCTGGATGTGGTCGATTGAACATCTTTTACATCACCAAATAAGCCCAAATACAATAACTGCCCTATTGACCAAGAATAGCCTGCCAAATTAATAGTTGCCACTATCAGTGGCGGACCCAATACCAGTGGGGACAATTTATAAAAAAATATATTATCATATAATATATGCGTCTGCACATTCTTTACACAGATTTTTATATTAATATATGAATTTGTCACTTGATAGTGGGGTCAGTATAAAAATTAAAAGTTGCAAAACATGAAAATTTAACTTATTTAATTGTAATTTAAAAAACTAACAGGGTGAAACTGGCCCGTCATCTATACATGGTCTGCCACTGGCATCATGATGCACACTATAACCATATCCATTATTCACAAATAACCATTAATGGAAGCTATGAAACTTACGCAATGTCACCAGCAGTTGATGGTGCACCATACTCATCAAAAAGGCGCATGAGATCACCAAACTGTCCATGTAGATCACCAAATATTTTAATCGGTGCCCTAAGTTGTAAAACACTTGGTTCACCAGAAAATATCCGCTCAGCACTGTCACAAAGATCAGCAATTTCATTACAATCCAAAAAAAACTGCCGTCGTACTGGTGGTTTCCATCCACGAGGCTTTAAGAGGTGTGCAATGACCTGAAAGAGAGGACAACCCATTAAAAACAATTCTGTATCTGAACACATGCCAAAGCAAGCATGCTTCTCAATCCAACGAAAGAAAACATGAATGTAAACAAAGACAGAAATCTCCTAAAAATAATAATAGAAAAACTGCAATGCGGAGTAAGCAATGGAAATGAATGAAAGATTAATAAACTTGACCAACCAAGTGACAAACTACAAAGTGCTTTTCTAATATTTTTAATGTGAAATACAATTATTTTGTGCGCATTTGATAGATCGTTGTAGAGATGAATCTGTACCTTTTTCGGTACACTATTGATAGACATCTGCCGATCTAATAACTTCCTGGCAGCAGTTGCACTTTCTGGAGTCCCGTAACTAACCCGCCTGCCTTCATTTTCAAATTGATCAATTGAAAGCTGTCTAACCATGCCACCCAATGCACCACCAGTCTCTGCAGCAACAACCACCTGGAGAAAATTCAACACAACAAAAAAATGTGCCTAAATATTTTATGTAAACTTGTACGCAGAATACATTTTCCCTGTTAATGAAAATATATTACGCACAGCTCTATGATGCAGCCGAACTCCACCAGGAGTAACGTTATTTGAACCAGCAGAATCAGGCTTGATCAAGGAAGATGATTGTTTCCCACTTGGGGTAGCCTCCGCCCCACGGTCTCTGTCAGGCACTTCAGCCTCTCCATTCTCCTGCCTTGCCTTGGCAGCAGCCAGTGCTGCACTGATAGCTTCAGCTTCTGCCGCAGATGCTTCAACCAGATACTCCACACCTTTAGCAGTTCGCCTGTTCAAAGTCCTTCAGATGAATGAAGCCAAACAAGTAACATCAAATACTTTGCCCAATAAAATCAAAATAGCTATTGTACCGAGGTCCCTGAAGCATGGCATTTTCAGTGCTGATATCTGTATAAATGTCACCATTCATTGGGGGTGCAACCGGATTTCCCAAAACAACAGACCCATCAGCAGCTGCCTCGGGAATAGCTTGCCTTGTTCTATCATCAAATCCATATCGTCCAGGTAAGCGCCCAGCTTGTACATTAGCTGCAGCTGCAGCAGCATGTGAAGCAGCGGCTGTTGTTTCAGCAGCTGCAAGATCTTCAGCAACAAGTAGGTCATCTAGCAAGACTCCTGAAGCATAAACACAATACCTTACAGTCAGTCCAGCTCTTGAAGTTATGAATTGATTAGATGATTAAATTATCACAGTAATTTAAAGTATATATATATTTACTAAAACAATTACAACAAAAATAAAGCTAGTAAATACTTCAGATGAAATCGTACATTTCAGCTTGCAAGATGAACATGGATTGAAGGACCATTTTCATGAACAGTAGTCATTGGGGCAAAACTTTTATCCACTTGATCAAAAGGAAAATCACTTTCGTTCTCAGAGAGTTGATAAAAGAAATCTTAGGCTAAAGCAACTTTAAAGTTAAAGCTCAATATTTTCATAAGAGCTTTGAAAAATAAAAGTCATTTGAGAGCTTTAACTTGAAAGCTTGTAAAACTGGAAAAAAAAAACAATTTGTCCTACCTTTGCTAATTCTCGATGAGAGCGAGTGTAAGGCTAAGGTGTAAAACATATTTTTAAAAACCCCTTCAGTCAGCTTTTTCAAAAGTTACTCCCTTTTTCTATAAAAATTAAGATCCTTAATTTTTTATGACTTTTTCTTCAAATGTCTTTTGCCAATTCTCTTATAGAAAAGGAAAGCTAGAAAAAAACTAGGTAAAACACTATCATGGTCAAATTATACCATAAATCTGTAATCCTATATCACGAGGATTGTTTTTTATCTGAGAAGAAAGTATCCAGCAATTCAGATTATTGGAATTGTCTCTCACCTAGTTTTATTATATAACAGAACATGAAAATCAAAGATAACAGAAAAAGAATCTCATGCAGTATTGTAAGCAGGAGCTCAAAGTAATCATTACAATAGTCATAACTAGATTGATAAAAAATATTAAATTTCTTTTTCTGGTGAAGTGATAAATATCATATGATATCAATCAAATAGGAAATTAAATCCAGTAGGATGAACCCACAAACAGTTATATTTATATCTTACCCCCACGTAAACCACCATAAATAAAAATTAAGTCACCAACAGCAGCAGCAGCATGCCTACAACGCCGAGTCAATTCTACTGCAGCATCTCCTCCTGCTGCATCAGCACTGTACCTACCAGTTCTTGGACTGGTAACAACAGATTTCGTATCACACCAAACACCAGCAGCAGTGTCCAATACTATAAACAGGAAAAGGAATCCAAAAATACAGCTTAAATTAGAATAATGCTAGAAGTTGCCTCCAAGTACAAATAACTTAAAATAATAGTCGATTAACACACAATCCATGTTATATAAAAAAAAAAAGCAGAGCAGCGGTGAACAAACAAAAAATATAAGCTACACCACGATCAGCACCTGCAACACTCGATGAGTCTTCGACCATCCTTCCTCCACCAAGAGCCCCACCAGACACATGGAGCCTTGCGTTGACAAATACCTATAATCATTGAATCAATCCCTGAATGTATATTCAACTAAGAAAAATGAGAATAAAATAAAATAAACAGAATCAAACCGCTGCATGCTGATATCTTGATGATGGTGAGACACCTGGGGCAATTGCCCATTCCCAACGACCATCTCTATGTTTAGCAAGTCCATATGCACTTGCCAATGGCTGCAAACGCAAGTGGTAAAAAGATATTCTCATCAAAATATAGGAAGAAATAATTCAGCCACAACAAATAAATGACATTAAATATAGGAATACAATTAGAGTTGGTCCAAATAACGATAGACCCAAAACAGAAAGCAACAATGATAGGAGCAATTGCCTGCCAACATTTGAACTCAAACATAAAATGATCACAAATATGAAAGTCATCTATAAAAAATTGAATCTTACAATCAGGAAGCAAAGCTACTGGAACTTAAACACTCAAAAAGCACTCCAATAGTTTTGGAATGTTTCTCATCATTTAAATTCAAACATCAATATGAAAAACATTCAATTAACTATTAACAGATTTTGCTCTATTCTGGACCAGTTTCATTAAACTTAAAATAAGTGTTACTGAAATAAGTTAAAATAAAAAATCACTTACTTAATATGCATATAGGATTTACTACTTTAAAAAGCAGAAAACTGTTTATTTTTAAAATAAACAGATTATATAAACACATAAAAAGGTAAAAAGAATCTGCTTATTTTAATAAAAAACTTATTTTAAAAAATAAGCACAAACAAACTCAACCCTATATAAAGGAAAGTCGAATATTAGACATAAAAAAGCAGAAGTCTTATGAATCAACAGAATTAATAGATAACTCACAACACTATTGGCATCTCTCCCTCCACAGAGCAGAAGAAGTCCATCCGAGCGTGCACTTGCAGTTGCATACCTAGTCATGATTAAATGGAAATACAAAAATCACATCATGACAAGTTGCACTAAACAATAGCCAACTTCATAAATATATGGTAAGTCTACACTCCACATAATCCATTTGCTTACATGTTCGAAAGGTAAGATATTTAAAGTATTCACTTGTACTGATGAAAAGAAAGCAATAATGAGATAACTTTGTTCCAGAAAACAGTAATAATAAAGCTATTGAAAACTACCAAATTAAGATGAAGGTTCAATTCAAACCCTACTTGAGCTGCAGTTTAACACTAGTTTTCGTGCATAAAACCAACTAGAAGAGGAATGTGAGCCTACTCTATAATCACATTGTTCACACAAGGAATAAAGATAAAAGCAAACACAAAATTACACCACAGTCCAACTTTACAAAGTAATAATAAACAAATGGACATCATTGATGGAAAGACTACTGAATATTTTTGACGATTAAACTTTCATTAATTATTGTATAAATACAGTCATATTTCATTTGAGGAAAAAAGAGTGGGTGAAAAATATCAAATCCAGAACTTGACATGAAAAAATTGAAAAAACTATAAATATGAAACCAATTTAATGAATAAAATAGATCTATTAAATCATCATTTAAATCAATTAATATAAAAGCAAACTGGAATGGAATGTTTGATTCAGCCACTCAACAGTTTGGCTAGTGCAGACGGTCTTCAGAACCTATTTCATGATGTCAAAGGGTAAACAATACACAAACCATATCACATGTTTCTAAGAATTTAAAATCACTATGCAGATAGGGACAACAAAATATCAGTCAAATAAAGTAGAATTCATGGAGGTAGAAGCACACATGCATGGAGGTGGACCCTCTCCTTCTGGCTCTAACTTGCGCCATTCATAAGGCTTGGCAGCTGTGTCCAAGGCCCATACATCCGCCAAAGGTCTCTTTCCTGGAATGTAAAGACCAAGAAGTGTGACACCCAATAAATTTTCACTCACAAAAACAACCAAGGCATACATTGAAAAAGGAGTGGCATTTGAATAGTTACCATCATTGCCTCCAATTGCCATTAGATACCTCTGCCCCACCAAAGCCATTACATGTCCATAGCGTGGCCCGGGTCCAGGGCCCTGAACAGACACTCTACATGAAATTCAAAACTCTAGATTAGATAAATAATATTGGTCACATTAAGTCGTTAAGGGAAGAAAAACACAGGTAACAATCCAAACCTATGCCAGCGTGGCCATTGCTGAGTTAGATCAAGAACATGAAGGTCCTCAGCTGACAAACCAGCAGGACCAATGCCACCCTGTGTAACATTGCAATATTCCCTTATGAAGCAAGCTAATCATTTAAAGAAAGGAATAAGTTCAGAAACAATAAGATACCCTTTCCATGCTTACCTGAATAACCACCATAGTTCCCACAGCAGTCGCCACATGTGCTGCTCTTGGAGTCGGAGGTTCTCCAAAGGGAGTTAACCTGCATGATATTTCCCTTATCAAGCACTGATGCAAAGTAGGTACGTCTATAAAAACATAATTAAGTCTTAATGGAGGTGAGAAAGAATGACTTGGATAAGCTCACCTAGACCATTTATTAGTCAAGACATCATAACAGTGGACATCAGCTGTGGCACCAGCTAAACCTGAAAAGCAAATCGTATACCATGATAAATATTAAGAAAACACATTATTACACTCAATTGTTAAGGGTATAATTAATGCCATTTTATTCACAGAAGAAGCTCCCCTAATCCAATCAAAATGAACTCGTCTTAAAAGGGAAACATGCAAAAATCTATATAAATTATTGCTTGTCTTGTACCACTCCTCTCAGGAAGATATGCAGATGTAGTCAATTCCTAAATAATCAAGAATGTTGGTGGGAAATCAAGGTTTTTTACCAACATTGATATGCACCACAAAAAATAAATATTGTTCTGAACATTTTCCTACTAGGATGACTAATTTTGAGATTTGAGGAACAAAAACCATTTGGCACTTCAAATGAATAAAAACACCATGTAGGGAGTGGAAATAATAATCGATTATTATCTTCATCAATTACTACTTATTCAGAACATTATTTGAAATGTATACTTTTCACAACATATACTGAAACAGAACCATTCTTTGAAAAGTAAAAAACAGGGTTCATTGAGCTCCTTTCACCACAGAACCAAAGATATCACTTCATATAGTTATCACATATTGTAACCAAAAAAAAATATGAAAAATGAAAGATATCAATCCAATCTCATTGAAACAATGAAAGATATCAATCCAATCTCATTGAAACATTCACGGACCACCACCTAAGTGCTTAGCTTTTAGCCTTTTAGAAAAGAGTTGGTTCTTGACAAGGTACCAAAGCTTTTACGGCTCTACTACCAAGTGGCCAGGAATTTAATCCTTGCCAGTTGCAATCACCATCCTCCAAAATTAAAGTAATAAGTAAATTGAATTTGTGCATTGCCTACAATTCAAAAGTGAGATTCTCTTGCTTGTAGGGTGCGTTAGATATAAAACCATCCATGGCCTTCCACCCAAGAGAGCTTATCTGCTAGGAGCATTAATTCTTGACAATCTTGTTTGAGTGAATGCAATTGATATGAAGTGGAACAGAACAGACACTAACAGAAGTGTTACCTACTACATATTTCTCCTTTACTTATTGTTTCCCTCAAAAATAGGAAAACAAGTGAGATTTATGGAAAGTCTTTTAAATAATTTTTTATGACATTTCAAATGACAAACAACCATAAAACAGAAACAAAGTTGTTATGTAAATAATTCAATTCATTCCATTTGATTGCACCACACAAACTCATTTTTTTTCCAAAGATTGGGAATGAAATATTTGCAAAGAAGTAGGAGTTTCACTCAATATATAGAAAGATAGACTAAACTGAGGTGGTTTGTTCATGAGAGCAAAAGAACAACAAAGGCCAATGAGAAAAGTAAATCAAATTGAAGATAGTTTCATTAAAAGGTGTAAAGAAAATCCAAACGAAAACTCTACAAAGGTTTACTTCAAAACACGTCAAGCATGCAAAACCTGCAGTTAACAAACTAACAATACCAAAACTCAATTCTCAGCCACAAAATTAGGAGGAATGTTAATTAACTTCATAACATATGCTGGGGAAAATGAAACCGAGGTATAATAATCAAATACATACGTATGCCAGCATTTCCAGCAGATGAAGGAGTCCCTGAAGCCGCAGAATTTCCTTCAAGAGCGGTGGCACCGCCGAACAAAATCAGCCTCGGGCCAATGTACCCCGGCGTCCCCTCCTCTCCTACCGCCGCCACCGCCGTCAATGTGTGGCCGCACCTCGGCCCTGGTCCGTCCTCTTTCTTCTCCAAAATTGCATTCACCACAGTATAAGTTGGCGCCAGCCTCGGTCCACCCGAGGGACTCTGCGGCGCCGCAGCAGGCGCCGGAGATCCGCCTCCAGACGACGGAGGCTCCTCTAGCTGCTCTCCTTCCGTCTCAGCCGACGGCGGAGCAGCGGCGGCGTGGTTCTGCACAGCCGGATCGTGATCGGTCTCCGGCATCATCGAGGAATCGACATCCATTGCTTCAACCCTAAGATTCGAGCAATTTCAAAAGATCGGAGCTAAAATTCCGGCGAAATCAAATTTCGAACCAACATTTGAATTCGCCTCGCGGAATCCGAACGCCTCAAACGAACTCGCTCCCTTCAATAACACGCACAACGAACAAATAAGCCAACAAAATCAATGTTCGCAATAGAAAAGCCTCGGCTCGGACGATTCTCCAATTCGAAGACGAAAATCCGAAACGAGAAAATTTCAGAAACAGTAACCACTGAAAGGAAATTAGTCTCTAGGTTTTCTCTCTCTCTTCTTTCTCTCTCTTCTGCGTTGAAAGTTGAAACTCTGAGAAAAGAAAAGAAAAAGAAGCGGTCGAAGAAACGGGGACGGAGACACTATCGAAACCACAGCAACAACGAAAAACACACACTTGCAGCCCCAAAGCCGAAAAAGGAAAATAATTAAAATAAATAAATATTTCAAACACTTTCTTTGGGGTTGAGTTGGAGGTGCTGTGTCTTTCTCTCTCTAGAATTTATTTTCTTGCCTTTTTGGTTTTCCAATCTTTTATATAAAATATATTTTTATTGTGTATATTCTGTTTTTTTAGAAAAGTTTAGAGGGTGACCCAAATGAACCGATTAGGACGTGTACGGAGGGGCAAGCGGTGGCGGCCCCCGTCTCACAGCGGAGAACAGGGAATGGGTAACCTGTGACTGCTTAAACCGTTTATTTAACAAAGTTCAATGTGAAAGCACGCGCTGGACAAAGCGCTATATATTGCTTTTGATTCTCTGTCATGTGTGTTGTTGGGTTGTGAGTGAGTATTCTTCTTTCCGTTGTTATTATTAACCTGCACCTGAATTGATACTCTTTTTGACTGTTTTTTTATAGACATGTTTGGCTGTGTGAATAGCTGGTAGCATGTAGTAAAATATTACTTTTCAATAAAAATGGAGTTGCGCGTTAAAATTTGAATATGTGGATTGATATAGAGAAATAGTTAAAGAAATGTATTAAAAACTAATGATTTTAGTAGTGTAAAACCCCCCGCATATATGTGAAGAGGATCTTCTTCTTAAACTTATCAACAATCACACAAATCTTGGAAGCATCAAATTCAAATAGGTTCACAACCATTTTATTTTATATAACCATTTTTATTAAATATTTTAATTTAATATTTTATTATTAGATACAGTTGTTAACTGATTGCTTGAAATAAAATAAAAAAGTTTTAAATGTTTTCTTTCCTTACAAGATAAGTACAAAAGCTAAATTTTTTAAACCGATGTAATTTTTATGTTAAATTTTTGAATTAGTATATTTTTTTATTTATTAGCAGATATGGGTAAATTATAAATAGGAGATACACTATCATTGTAAAGTAATCTGTTTAACACGATTAAATTTAAGATTGAGTGAAATTGTGGGAAAAAAATTGATTTTAGTCTATCAAATAAAATGAGAAACTTATTAAGGCACAATTTTAATGAATGAGTTAATTAAAATAATAAAAAGGCTCCACAATTTTAAGATGGTTAATATTCTCATACCTCTTCTGTTTGTTTGCAGGTGTGTGCAATTAAAATAAAAGCAATAAAAGCACAATTACTAAGTTTATTGATTAATGAATATGTAGAGGTTGAAATTAATTGTGATTAAGTAAATTACTTTTCTTCATAGCATGTAACCACCCTTCTATCCAAATTAACTTCATATTTATTTCAATTACTTAATCTAAGACAATTTAACCAAATTATACATAGGAGTCACAACAGGTTTGTAGGCTAAAAGACCTGCATCTGTTAACAATTTCAATGCATATTTTTTTTATTCATCATTATCCCTTTCTTACTTCTTGCTACTTCAAAACTAAGAAAACATCTCAAATCACCAAGATCCTTGATCTTGAATGTCTTATTCAAAGCTTCTTTGACTCGGTCAATCTCTTCTTTATCATTTTCTGCCAAAATTATATCATCCACATACACCAATAATGTAGTAAAGGATCCTTTAGAAGAATTAATAAATAAAGAATAATCATTCATAGACTGATTATATCCCACAGAAATAAAAAAGGATGACAATTTAGCAAACCAATTCCATGTCAGCTTGCTTAAGGCCATATAAAGCTTTTTTAATTTACAAACTTGTCCTGGTTGAATAGAAGTCAATCCAGGAGGAGCAACCACATATACATATTCTTTCAACTCTTCACGTAAGAAAACATTATTTATGTATAACTGTTTTAACTCTTAGTTATATATAGAGGTTAGAGAGAGCAGCAACCTTACAGTGGTCATCTTTGCTACTAGAGAAAAAGTTTCAATGTAGTCAATGCCCTCTGTTTGTGTGTATCCCTTTGCCATTAATCTTGCTTTATATCTTTCAACAGTCCCGTCAGTATTATACTTTATTTTGAATACCCATTTGCAACCTATGACGGTTTTGTTCTTGGGAAGAAGAACAATCTTCCATGTTTGATTTGACTCCAAAGCAGATATCTCACACTGTATAGCCTTTCTCCAACAGATATTTCACAACTCCAGAATAAGTGTTTGACTCAACATGTGAAGAAATAGACATAACAAAAGGTTTGTAAGAAGGTGATAATTTACCGTAAGACAAAACAGAATTCAAAGGATATTTAACTCTAGAAGATGTATTGGAAACATTGAGATTACAATGATAATCCTTTAAATACTCAGGTGGTCTTTTTGGTCTGGTACTCATTCGAATGGATTGTGTTGTTTCATGATTTTCATTGAGATTTTGGTCTCTATGGGAACAAACTTCTTCGGGGATCTGAATTTCTGATTCATGATCATTATTAACATTATTTTCAATATTATCACAGGATGATGTAAAAATGACTTGTGGTGACTCATTCAAAATAGGTTGATCTTCTGTATAAATATTTTGATCATGAATGTTTAGACTGTCAGTTTCATTGCTAGTATCTTCGACCCTTTGATATGGAAAAACATGTTCATAGAAAACAACATCCCTAGATACAAAAATTTCTCTTGATTGAATATTTCACAAAATATACCCTTTTGTCCCCTTTTTAAAACCAATAAAAAAACACATTTTAATGTCCTTGGATCAAATTTACTTCTATTTGTTAACAAAGTGCTAGCATAGCATAAAGATCCAAACACCTTTAATTGATTAAAATCTGGTGGAATTTTGTAAAAAATTCCATGAGGAAAAAAATCATTTAAAACAAGTGTGGGAAGCATGTTTATAATATATGCAACATGTATCACAGAATATGATCAATAAATTTTAGGCAAATGAGATTGTATCATGAGCTCTTGCTACATTTAATAAATGACAATGTTTCCTCTCAATTATACTATTTTGTTGTGGAGTATTGACACATGAAGTTTGATGTATTATTCCTTTATTGATAAAAAAATTAGTCATGAAAAATTATGTCCTGTTATGACTTCTTATTACTTTAATTATTGTCTCAATTTGTGTTTGAATAAAAACAACAAAATTTTCCAAAATCTTAACAACTTCAGATTTTTGTTTAAAGGAAAAACCCATGTATATCTCAAATAATCATCAATTATGGTCAAGAAATATTTATGACCATGGATTGAAGACGATGAGTGTGGTCCTCACACATCAACATAAATCAAATCAAAACAATTTTTAGACTTAGATGCACTAAGAGGAAAGGAAAGTCTTTTTTTGCTTTGCAAAATGACATATATCACAAATAAAAGATTTGTTATATTTAACAAAAGGGGGTTTATTTTTTATAACATCAATAAATTTGCTTGAAACATGTCCTAACTAAAAATGCCAAAGGGTTTTGAGATCACTAGCAGTAAAATTGACAGCATTGGTGATATGTGAAGATTTGACAAGTTTGATTTGAGGTTTTGATAAGAAAGGACCTTGAGTATATAAAGTCTATCTTGCATCTCAGCTGATCCAATAATTTTCAAGGAGTTTTTGTCCTTAATGTGACAACCATTAGAATAAAAAATAATCATACAAGATAAATTATCAATTAACTTTGCTAATGAAAGAAGATTAAAAGTGAAGTTAGGAATATACAAAACATTATCTAGGATATGATCTTGATTGATAAAAACATCTCCAGAATAATTTGCAATGACTTGATTGGATTTCCATTTGGTAATTTGACAGAGATAGGATTAATTTTATGATATGAAGTGAAATGAGTCAAGGATGAACAAATATGATCAGTAGCACCACTATCAATAATTCAAGAACTAAAGGAAGAGAAAAATTTATTACCAGTATGTGTTGTTGTGTCAAAAGGAATGATAGAGATTTGATTAGAGGAATTGTCACTGGATTTAGAATGTTGTAGAAGGGCTAACAATGTTTGAAATTGCTCAGGAGGAAAACCAATTTGTTGGGAATGTACTTTTGACCTTGAACAATTGTGATTCTGATGGTTAATATTATAGTCTGCTTCCTGATTTTTAAACTTGAATTGAGGTAAAAACCATGTTTTTTATAACATGTATCAATTACATGTTATGTCATTCCACAATGACTGCAGACTTTGTAAGTATATCATCTTCCGTAACTTCTTCTGCTAGTATCAGTATTTGTACTTGACTGATTACAAAACATTTGTCTCTCTTGTTGTGTAATGAGAGAACATCATATGTTGTTGAGAACTAACATGATAAGGTGAACTAAAATCTTGTAAGGGATCAACAATTTCGGCCTTGATAAATATAGTAAAGAGAGCTCTCAAATTAGAGCTCTGATACCATATTATGAAAATAAAGAGATGAACAAAAATAAATAAAAGATATGAGAATGAATATGTTCTCTTCTATTTTTCTCTTTTGATTAGAGGACTGAATATATATATAAGTAATGTATACCATTCTAGACCTAGCTAAATAAAATAAATAAATAAAAATATTATAATTTGATAATTTCATAAAAACAAATAAATAGAATTGACGATAATTTGATTTTGTTATAAATGTCATAAAAATAAAATTACATAATATTATTTGTCATGTAGAAATCTTGTATCCATATCTTCTGAAAAATTGTCTAACAAATAAGTCATTATATCTTTTAGCTATTATATCTATGGATTAAAACTTTTTCTTGACTTCCTTTTACAAGCCAAAAAGATAGAATAATTAGGACAACATTACCTGATTTTATTCTTTATTCTTCTATCCTACCACTTTAATAAGTATTCATATTTCAATTAAAATTATTGTTATAATAGTATTACTAAACCATTATTCTTTTAGAAACTATATATTTATTTTTTTTATTCATATATTCATCCTACATAGTTTATATTTTTACATAAACATATTGATTCATATCTTAAATATATAATTAAATAAATTTGACATTTGATTTAATATATATATATATATATATATATATATATATTAATATATTTATTTTCAAAAATTTCATATCTCTATAATTTACTATATTTCAATTGTTACAGCAAATGGTTAATATTCGACTAAAAAGTTTATTTTATATGAGAAGAGTTTAATTTTGAAATTTTAAAATAAAAAAAATTCCTCTTAATTATTTATGTTTATTTTCTTCATTTAATAATTAATTTTTAAGACATTTATTATAAAATAAAAATAGTTTATTCATTTATTAAATACACAGCTCTATATATATATATATATATATATATATATATATATATATATATATATATATATATATATATATATATATACTATTGTGTTAATAAAATTATAAATAGTCAAATAAAATGATAAAGTTAAACTTTTATAAGTTGTTTTATGTCCATACATTTTTTAATTTTTCTAAATTTTCTTTGATAACTGAAATAAAGTAACACTCATCTATTCAAATTGTGCTTGATCAACCGGAGGGATTATTCAAAAAGACATGAAACTTAACGGACTTACATTTTTATCATAGTTAAATTTCAATTATGATATTTCCTATTAAATTCTTATTTGTGACATTACATTTTTTATTCCTTCAAGACCTTTTTAAGGAATAATAAAGTTTAAAATTAAAATATAATTAAATATTATATATAATCAATTATCTAGTTTTTAGATATTATATATAATCAATTATTATTTTTTCTTTTCTTTTTTAGTATATTTGCTATTATATCAATTTCATGTAAAAGATACATTTGATTTAATAAATTATTTTATATTTTTTTTCTTTAATATGGTATCAGACTCATTTAAAATCTATCATAATCGAGATCTAGACTTATCGTGTCATCCGATTTTGGTCTCCTCTCAATTTTCATGCTCGATGTTCTTAGTAAGAATGTATGATGTCTTCATTATGAAGAGGTGTATTGAAAATCTCACATAGACTAAAAATAAGAGTAATTTACAATAACTAAGCAAGGAACCTCGTCTTACTAAGTTGGTTTTGTGATGATGAATTGAGCTTCAACTTACTTCTTAATATGTCTTAATAGTGATTTCTTTAGCATCTCTTAATCAAGCTTCTAGTCAGGCTATCTATGAGGATACTAGAAAAGATTCTTCCTCTTTTCAACTTACATCACAACAACACCAACAAGTTTTGAATCTCCTCGAGAGTCTAACAATGTCATATAGTTAACTACTCTTAATGGTATGATTATATATTCTCTAGTGGCTAGTACTTTTTTGTAATAATTTGATTTTTTTTCATCTGTATTAATCATTTGCTTAATGATAATTGAATCGTTTATTCAAATGTCAATACTCATGTTACTTATTCTTTATCATATTTTTAATCTTACACATATGTTAATGATAAAATTCTAATATTACCTAATCAAACTATTTATGAGTTTCAATTTCATCATTATTTCTTACCCTAGATGTCATGACTCAAAAAATCAAAAAGATAATGTCACTTGGTTTTTTATCCTTTTAGTAAAAAGCAAAAGATTGCATAAGGTACAAATGGATTTTTAAATTAAAATATAATGATTATGATGACTTAATTTATTTCTTAAACAGTTTCTTACTAGTAAATAACCTTACTTCTATAAGAGTTATTAGTGGTTGCTGATAAAAAAATTAAAACACATATATTAATTAGATATCAACAATATATTTTTAAATATTTTTAAATGGTGAGTTGTTTTAAAAAGTATAACATTGATATTATTTAAGACGATAATAGCAAGATTAGTTTGCAAATTAAATAAATCTATATACAGACTAAGACGAGTTTCTAAATAATATTTTTGTAAGTTCTCTTCTATTTTATTACAACATATCTATATACAATCTAAGAACGATTATCGGTTTACTCATGTTAGTCATTTTGTCACTAAATCCAACAAGAGTATCTCTTTACGTCAAAAAAAAAATATTTTATCTCTGCTTAATAATACTGATGTGAATCCTAATTTAAAATTTATATATAATAAATAATAACTATACTAGTAATCAAATGTTCTTGTTTTCTTAATCATACCAACTAATATTTTTTTATTGCTAGTATTAAACTAAATATAATTGGCAGTGTGGATTAAAAAAGACGGTTAGAAAATATCATAAATTTAAAACTAATATATTTATGCAAGACTAAGAATAGAAAGAGCCATATTTGCAGAACTAAACATTTTTTAGTTAAAATTTATTGAAAATTATAAAATTACAAGTGACCGTTCATTCATTCCACCATTGTCATTTTCAACAAAATTAAACTAAATATAGATAAACTGTTAGAAAGAATAAATTAGAAAAAGTCTCAACAGGGCCATTCAAAATTCAGAAATAAATAGTCTCTGTAACTTAAACATGACACTTATGCAGGGCTTCTTCAGGTAACAAAACCCTGAAAACAGCATAATGATGGTTTAAGCTTTTCTCTCCTTGTAATCTGTGAACACTGCCCAAGGCACCGGCGTTTGGATTTGGAAAAGCATAAAATATTCGTCTAATTCTCTGATGGACAAGGGCCATTGCACACCTGACATACAGTGGAAAGCAATTAAGGTCACTATATCATAAAACAACTCTTTCGGAAAAAGTTAACTATTTGAAGGAGAAACTTAATGTTAACAAGGGCAAATCAGAATTAAAGAATTTCCTCCATTCTATGAATCAATAAGGGAATTCCCTCATGCCATTCAAAGAGAAAGGAGAATCACTCAGAATGCTATTGACAGCCTCTTTTCCTGATATTCCCCTTCATTGACGGGTTAAACGAGGCCAATTTAGACCTCAAAGGAATTCACCAAATACATAAAAATGATTCAAAGTTATAGAACTAACTTGTCTATAAGCTTACATTGCGCATGGTTCCCAAACAAAATATATGTCATAACCAGTGCATAAGTATGGTCGCGTTGACGGCTGCCCAGAAGGCTGAGTACAACCATTCAATTTATCATCATCCTCTCCCTGAAACGCCATAATTTAACACAAATAAAGCTTTTCACAAAATACATTAAACGAAATAATCAACAGATACAATCCAGGGAAATGCCATCGCATATGTATTCTATATTTCCAAGTTACCAGTGCTAAATTAATGAATTTGATGTGAGATGCTTCATTAGGACTGGATATGAACAATTAATTATCATAGCTTTCACCCAGAGCACTATTTGGAAAGTTGTAATGATAATGAACACACCAAGTAAAGATATGAACAATTGATTATCATGGTTCTACCTTCTTTGACTTCTGCATAATATATACTCTTAGAAGTCGGGCTTAAAAAGAACCTAATCCCGATCAATTTCTGCTTAAAAAGGGCCTAACTCAACATACACCTATCCAAACAATATTGCAGGCTTGATAAAACCAGGAACACCATGATCTATCAAGGTCACAAGAAAACTCCATAAAGCTTACGACAGAATAAGTTACATGAACTGAAACTAAGAAAGTCACACCAGGAGTTTTTCAATATTTTTATTGGAGTGACGTGGTTAACACTTAAAACAGACGGGTAGCTGCAATTGATTATTAAATTATACACCATTCAGATTCCTTAAATTATAACAGGTGTAGGCAAAACTTACATTTCCACACACAGTTTTCTGTCTCTTTGCAGGAGAGCTAGTCCAAGATGCATTCTCACTATCCAATTCCTGATAACTTGCTTCATTGCTCTCCTCACTGGGAAAAAGGGTTCTATCCCTGGCAGCAGATGATTCTATAGCTACAGTGGCAGCATGTCGCAAAGGGTGCCAAAAATATGAACTGTGTGGATGAGATGGTTGCTCAGCCCATTGCCGAGTATATAAACAAGCAACACCTGTATATGGTTGTTTAACCCGATTGGAGGAACTGTTTGAATTCAATGGATCATGGGGATCACAACTACTAGAAATATTGAGATGGGAACTAAATGATTCCGGCTTTCCATGACAGCTGTCATCTTTGCAAGAGTTCCAAGCATAAATCTGATCACATGCACTTGAAATGATTTCCTTAGTTGAAGGATCCACTATCACTGCAGCATTGACTACCTAAAACATATCAAATTTAGTATTCAACAGTTGAATTTGAAATTTAATAGTAGGACACTCCAACCAAAGCTAGCCTTTACCAATTCAGCAAAGAATAACGGGACCAGATTAAAAATAACTCTTAACTATTAAAAATCAAGTGAAAACTAAACATAACAAAAGCATTATTTCTTGTCCACAAATTGTTTGAAAAAGAAAAATTTTGCACACTTACCAAGCCGTTAGATGTTGCCAACTCAACAGCCGATTGCATAAACTTCAAAACTGATTGGGATTCCTCCTCGCTAAATCCAGTAATGCCATCAATGTTGCTGTAGTTGATTAAAAATGTCAAACACAACATGCAAAGACAGCTATTACCATACAAGAGAAGGGGTTTTTTCTCATCCAATGAGATTATTGACTAAATAGGAACCAAATAGAATGTTGAGACTTAAGATACGCAACCCATGTAATCAACAAGATTTCATTCCCGCCTCCCAAAAAAAACCCAGCACATGTTTATGTGTTTGGTAGGAGTTTGATGATTATCATAATTTTTTCAGTGTATCCAACAAATATAAAACTAGAATATCTAAATGCACAAAAAGGTTCTAAAAATCCAGTATACTTCGTCCAAAATTTCAAAAATCCCCTTTTGGCCCTTTCCTAGTCAATACATAAAACCCCTGTTTTTACCCATAGTATATATCAGATACTATAACTACAAGAAATATAAAAAAAAAAAAAAAAATTTATACATACGTAGGTTATTTATGAAAACTGAAAGTTTTTTTTTTCATCTATGAAAACTAAAAGTAATAATTACAGAGTTGATGTTACAAACACAATGATGCTAGTGTCATTTTATAGTTTTCATCTGGGTAGAGGCCGTTAACTATAACTATTGTATACTGAACCAACTACACATAACATAATTGCTAACGTGTGCAGTTCAGAGATATAATATTGTATATTAATTAATTGGGTATTTCCAGCTACGTTAAGTTCCTTTTAAAAACCGCTTGTGTGCATTTATTGCCCAACAGATAAGTGTCTGAGCATCTTGCAAATCAGCTCGTCAAGTTGAAGGATGTTTTCCATGGAATATTCATTTAACATGGATTGGTCAGTTCATTTGATAAAGGATTCCATATATATACTATTTGACTTGCATATACTCAAATTAAACCAAACAGTTTGTGAAATTTGATACAAGGAAGCAATGTCGTTGCAAACAATATAAATAAGCCAATAAATAAAGGGATAGTGAAATGAAACTTACTAGGTCCTTGGGTGATATGATGTTGGCCAAAATTTGCATTGTTCTTGCCACTCTTCTTTTGATGTTGCAGCATATTTGCAGACCTAATGTTGATTAAATTCAAATTTAACGCACACTATAACTTATGCAAACACAATAAGACCAAGATTCCTAGAATTCTAACCAGAATTGACCATAATTTAAAAAATTAATCAATAATCTTAGTCTTCATTAATAGTGGACCATCAAATGATGGCCATTTAACTAAGAAGGTTTTAGATATTTGTATGCGTCATTTGATCAACACAGAAAACTAAAACTCCACTCGCATATAGACCAATGATTTCCAGTATCAAGTTTTCGTTGTTTCTTTTAAATTTTATCATTTACCCTCTGTTTTTGTTTTGCTCTATGGTAAAATTGATTTGTGATTGGCTATGGTATTTCAAAAGTGAGTTCAGAATTGGTTGTTTGGTAGGTAAAGTAAAATTGGTTTTAGAGTGTAGATAATAATTTCCGGCTACCACCACACCCAGCACCAATATTTCATACTGCCTAATAGAAAAGTTAAAAATTGTCAGTTCACCCAAAATCAATTCTACTCACCACGGAATTGAATTTGGAAATTATCAAAAAACTATAAAGAATTTGCATTAAACAAAATCTGCTCTAATCACTCCAACATAATTTTTATCAACGCTGCAGATAAAACAAACAGGTACTTAGTGAGCTTTAGAAGACAAAAAAAGGAAGAAAAAATGTTGTTGTTAGATTATATTTTAATAATAAATGCAGAACCGTGAATGAACATATGGAATTATTTTCACATAAAAGCTACTGATCATCCACTCTGCTATAAATATCAGATAGCTTTGAGGCTTCATTATAATTACAACAGTCAAACCAAAACAAGACAAAACTTTTCATGATTTTATATATCAATATAAATATATGATAAATTCATCCTATATATTTCATCTTATATTCTCCTTTGAGCAAACCATAATCTAAGAATGAATGAATTAGAATAAAAAGAAACACCAAAACAAACAAAGACCCACTTTTGTGATAAAAGGACTCAACTGATAGGAACTGATCAACTCCTGAAGATGAGGAGGCATGCTATCCAACTGATTGTTGCCTTCAGAGGCCACGCACAAGATCACCAATAGCTGTATTTCTCCTGTCAAACATTCCCCATGTCACAATCAACTGTATTGGTGGTTTCCAATCCATCGCTCACATTAACAAATAATAAAACAATTTAAATATGCTTATACAAATAGGCACATAAGGACACTATAGAACAATTGTAAGTAAAAGTTAACCTTTATGTTCTCAAGGAAGCAATGGAGACCTAGCTCTATGTGTAACGAAGAAGAATGTTGTGTCAATTAAGCCATCTCATATTCATTTATTATACATCCCTTCATTACAATTTACAGCAACGAAAAGATTCCATAACAGTTGATGATTTTTTATAAGCATAGGTTTAGTAGGACTCATATTTCAAACCATGTTTTAAAATCAATAAACTTTTTGTATTTATTTCACTTAGCTGGGAATGTGTGTGCATTTCTATTAGGATTTATATATTGGTTTTTCAGGGCTCATAAGCATAGCTTTAGTAGGACTCGTATTTCAAACCATATTTTAGAATCAATAAGCTTTTCTCTTTATTTCACTTAGTTGGAATGTTTGTGCATTTCTATCAGGATTTAGTTTTTTAGAACTAAGAGTTGCACTTCAGAGGGTAACATGCCGTCAAGCAGAGTTATAACCACTAATAGTAGAAACTGTGATAAATGTAGTCAGATAAATTACAGAACTGTTAGAAAAATGTTTAAAAATTGTTAATTTGTTGAAATAAAAACAAAAAAAGACCGTAATTTTTAATCAAGGATTATAAATTTCACTGCACTTTATCCTTTTAAATATAAAGCTCGCTTTACAAGAGTCAATCATTTATTTCAAATGGTCTTGAATAGTGGTAGAACTCAGTCCATCCTATTGTGACATACTACTGCTTGAGCACTAAAGATACTGTTATTTAATATTTGGGAACATAGTACTTGGTTCCAGGACCATGAGCAACTAAATTCTACCTCCAAAGGGCACATGTATCTTGTGTGTAAAGCAGTTTGAATAAGTTTTTCTTTATAAGAAAAGTTTTTTAATAACTATAAAATTTATAAAAATATAAGTGTTTTTTAAAATCCTAAATAATACGTTAATACTTTTTCCATGAAGCAGAATTCATAACTTCAGAAGAAAACTCTAAATCAAAAAATTATGTTTTTAAACTGAAGTAAAAAAAAAAAAAAAAAAAGCTCTAATTTTACATTTTCTTAAAAATGAAAAAAAATGGAAAAAAAACAAATTTCCCTTGCACATAATATTGTGGGTTGGAAAGGGGGAACAAGAGTTTCTACAATGACATCCATTCACCTCCTTCAAGAACATTCTTTTGAATTCGTTTCACATGACGGAGATCATCGAGCGGTACTATTTGATTCAAACGCCTAACAAGAAATTCAAGCAACTTCCATTGATCAGCACACAAACTGAAGCAAATACATGAAGATTTTGGTGGGGAGCTAACCTCACAATTTGGTTGGCATGCTTAGGGTTGATGGCAGAAGCAAAAACACTCTCTGCACAGAAACAAAAAAATGTCTGTTTCAATTCAGTGAATTCCAAAATAAAGAAATCAAATCTCCAACTAATGGGTTTTGATAAAGTGACCAGTGGGTTGGTGATGAAGGTCATATGGTTGCTTGTCCGGGATGTGCACAATCAAGCAGTTATTCATCGTTCCCTGCTCTTGTTCTGCTTTTTCCCTGGAGCCTAAAGCTGAATGGAGTTAACAGGTAGGTTGGATCACCATAAATCAGTCTAAATTGGGTTAGCTCACTTTGGTAACAAGCCAAAATATATCCAACCTGGCTAACTCACCATAGTTGGTTGATTAAACAGGTTGAACCACCATAATCAAAGAAAATAACAGAAATAATTAACTAATAAAAGTACAAAAAAAAAAAAATAGAAAACATAATGAAAAGTATACAAAATATAAAACTGATCAATCTTTAACCATCAACATGATGTTAGAAAATTTGACAAATGAATATTTAAATTATGCTAAGGTCTGCTGCAGAAAATGAAATCAGCACAAAAAATAGTGTCAATACCTAAGGCAACAGATGTTTTCAAATCCTAATCGTGACACATCCAATTAACATATTAACAAACTATGAAAGAAGATGAATTAGATCAACAGGATCACACATATCAATGAACTATTAATATAGGTGGTAATTGATAAATAACAGATTGCAAAGAAGCATTGGAGAAAAAGAAAAAAATTACCTCTGAGTGAGAACTTGCCAATTGCCGCAAAGAATTGCAATGGACGAAGAAGACGATAGCCGAAGCAATACTCTTGCAGAGGAACTACAACCTGTTTGAGAATTGAGATGCAGAAGAGTGTGATTGAAGCAGAGGAGGGACAACACAAGGGTTTTTGGTTACAACAATGGGGTGGTTTCTGATGAACACCACTGAACTTTTGAGCTTGTTCATTTTGAAGATTGAAGAATGGGCCCATCTGTGTAATGTGTCCATTTCTCAAGGACTTATGGCCCAATTTCTAACTCATTAGATTAGCATTAATTTCTAACTATTCATTTTTTTTAAAGACTATTGAAATTCAATTAAAGAAAAAGATAAAATAAAGTATATTAAAATTATTAAGCATCTAATAATATTAATTGTACATGTTAAAGTAGAAAAAAATGAGAAAATTGAGATAGATTTTTATAATTGTGAATATAAAGGCTTCTAATTTATTAAAGGCTTAGATATGATTTATTATTGTTATTAATTACACGGGTTTTTTTTTTATAAAAACATATTTTTGTTTATGGGAATTTTTGAAAGCATGCTTTTATTTTAGTAAATATGCTTATGTGACTAATACAAATAATTTGTTAGGTACTGGCCTTATCAAACGCCTTTTTTTTTTTCAAATAATTTGTTAACAAACGTTTTACTCCTTTTAGATTTTAACAGGTTTAATTACATAATTTACATTTTAATTCTCTTCATCTCCTTAAGTTTAATAAATAATTATTTCTGAGTAAAAATTTTACTTAAACATTAATTTTAATTTTAATAAATTTAATACGAAATAACAAATAAGAAACTAGAGTCTTACATAAATTTACAATGTTGAACTTTCCTTTATCAAATATATGAAAATCTGTATCTAAAATCTTATGATCTATTTCAAAAATTAATTAAAAAGTAAGTAAATAATTGTACAACCTTTATTATAAATATTGATACAGTATTTTTTTTTCAAAATTATTTGTTGCTTGATCTTGATAATGCTAATCTTGATTATCTATAAAAGAGAGATATTTACTCTTAATATTGATGATGCTGATCAAGTGTCATATAATTTAAATTTTGGTTTATTAATATTTTAATACAATACTCTAGTTATTTGAATATTCATTTATTTGATAATTATTTTCTCACACTTCACATGACTTATGTTTTTTATGGAGATTGTGACTCCATAAAAAGCACTTATTCATTACTGTAGTCCTACCCAATTCATTAAAAAAATATAAAATTTTTCTTTAATTCAATTCTCATTCTCCAGTACACATCATGCTTACAGATATTTGTAGACTTGGTCCTACCACATCCTATCTCTGTATCAAAGGAACACTAAATTTATTAACAATATACACTGATATTTTGTTCTGTATCAAAAAAACAAATTTATTAACACTAAATTTATTAATATTTGTTCTTATATATATAAAACAAGGGAGATGAATGTCAATTTAATAAAAACATGACAAATATTATTAATTAAAAACACAAAATATACAGGTATTTATTTAAAAATTATAGAGTGTGAGTGTATTTTATTAAAAATATAAAAGAAATATAAATAAAAAGTAAAAGTATAAGAACAATATATTTAATTTTAAAATTAGAAAAATATAAATATGTATTTAGTACACGTGTAAGAGAGAGGTAATTATAATATTTTTATTGAAAAGGTATAAGAAGACATTTTTGAAGATATTTTTGGATGTCAGAAGAATGAGTCCAACATTCCACAATGAATAGTTTGGGGGCAATTTCTTTCGTACTTGTATCTTCTTTCTGGACACCATACACGTGGGTAAAGTTCAAATGGTTCATGAGTGGGAACAAATTCAAATGGTATAATTTAGAATCTATTTTAAATTTTTTAATTGTAGAATTCATATTTTTAAATATATATTTTTTTCATAATTTAAAGTCTGTTTTTTATGTTTTAAATAAAAAATTCATCTTTAGATCATAAATCTAAAAGTGAATTTCAAATAATAAAATTTGTAAATATATTTTAAATTGTATAATTTAGAGTATATTTTAAAATTGTATAATCTATAAACATATTTTGATTAACATACAATTTTCAATTTACTTAATCTATAAATTTAGAATATATTAGTGGATTTAGAAAAATAGTCAGAATTATATAATCCAATAGATACTACAATTCAAAAATTTAAACATGGCAACTTAGATTTTCTAACGTCCCATGAAGGTAAGTAGAAATTATGGGGTGGAGGAAGCAATAGCTAGTTTGGGCCTATGTAAGCCCAATAGAAGGCGCGAGTGTCGTGTCACGTGCAAGTGCAATGGTCGTGGAGTGTGGAGCAACGAAAGGGATAACAGAAGTAGAAAGCTAGGAACAGAATAAACACGACACCGTCGTTGGTTGTTGTTTTGCCAACGTTACGGAACAAACCGCAGCATTGTCTCCACTATATAATTGTTCTAACATTTTGGGGTCTATTGTGTTGGCCCAATTATTGTGTCTTCAATTTAATGGTTGATGCGTGTTGGATGGGATGGGAGCTCAGAAGAGCATCCATGCTGGCAAAGGTTTAGACTTAAGATGCAAATTGCAAAAGCTTTCATTTATTGTTTTCTCGTTTCATCTTTTTTGCGTGACCGTGTTTTTTGATATAAGTGTTTTTTTGTCCTCTGAGTGGTTTTACAGCAAAGATTGACGTTAATGTTGATTTTACTCACAAGCTATGCGCTTCTTTGATGCTTCCTACTCTCAGGTTTCCTTTTCTTCTGCACTGTCTTTGAAAAGATAATTTAATTTGTTTGAATTTTGAACTCACAAATATCTGTGTGGTTTTTATTTTGCATTTTCCCCCTAACAGGAGTACTGGCAGCCCATTTTCACTGGTAATTGGGAGGTGAGAGTCCCAGTTTTGCCTTTTTTTGTGAGAGGAATCATGGTTGAATCTGAATGGCGAAATTTTGAAACTTGATGGCTTTGTGTTATGCTTTGGGTGGAGGGTGTTGGTTGGTTTTTTTTGAATTGTGTAATGAATAGTTTAACTTCGTTTGCTGAACAGTCTTTGCATCAAACACCCAAATTTGTTTGGTGGAAGTGAGAAGCTCGATGTTTCGTATGACAAGGGTTTATATGATTCAAATGTCTTAGTTGCGTATAGAAGGCCACGACCAGAGTGGCTTGCACAGCAGTCTTTTGTACTACAGGTTGGTTTTTATAAATGAATTCAATTTCTTTCTTAAGTTAAAATCAACTTTTGTCCCTAAAATTTCTAGAAGATTTAGATGAGAGAACTTATATAATAGTTAAAGTGCATGAATTGATTTTAACATATTAGAGAAGCTCAATTCATTGTACTTTTATTTTTTCTCTCTATTTGTAACTCTTTGCAAGTCTTTGTAAGTGTTTAGGAAGAAGTTTATTAGACCGTACCTTAATGTATAGTACATTCTTAAATACTAACTGTTGTCTTTTTCCTGTTCCAGCATTCTCTTTCACCCGAGATTGGAATCCATGGTATCCCTATAAACAATTTCTCCCGCTCAGGTAGTGGAGGAATAAATTTATCTAGATTGTCAGTGGGAATGGATCTGAAGGAACCAGCTAGTTCAAAATGGAGCAGCACAACCAGCATAAAGTTTGAGGTTCAGCTGGACATTTCATAAACCTGTCATAATATTAAAACCTTACTTGTTCTAGTTTCTTTGCTTTACGTATTTTTTGATTTGGTTATAGGAAAATGGGAAACTAATACTGTGATGTAAACCATTGTGCAGCATGTTCGTCCCTTGAATGATGATGGTCGCGCTATAAGTAGAGATTATGACGGATTTCCTTTGACATGCAGGTAATTAAGGATTCTCTAGCATTCCAGTTCTCTAGATGTTGAACTGATTTTGATCATATGATGTACTTTGCTTGATGCAGTGGCAATCCACACGACAGTATGGTAGTGTTAAAGCAAGAGTCTCAATTTGCAAAGGCGAATGATAATAGCTTTTTTCATGTAATAAGATATTTTCTTATTTCCAGTTTGCTTCCAAGTTCCTTTCAATTTGTGATTGTGAACCATTTAGAGTTGCAAGTGGGTTTCTCACAAGTAATTCTTGAATCTGTGTTCCACTGATTTAATGCTTGCCTTTTTCAGTTTAATCTTCAAATAGAACAAGGTATTCCAGTTCTTTCTAAGTGGATAATCTTCAATCGGTTTAAATTTGTTGCTTCAAAGGGCATGAAACTTGGACCAGCATTTCTCTTGACAAGGTTGGTATTTGACATGGTTGAGACATGAAAGGGAAAACATTATGTACATTCTGAGACACAACCATGTGGAGCTGGGAAATACATTATCATGCATTAGTGCTTTGAAAATTCCCTTTTCATTTCCTCTTCGGGTTGTTTGACAAACAGTTGGCTATCATCCAACCCTTTCTTGTGACAGACTAACAGGTGGCTCAATTGTTGGGGACATGGCTCCTTACCAAGCATTTTCTATTGGAGGGCTTGGGAGTGTGCGAGGGTACGGAGAAGGAGCAGTTGGATCTGGGCGATCATGTCTGGTGGCTAATAGTGAACTGACTCTCCCTTTGGTATGTGGTAGCATAATTAACAGCAGTCCTATAATGTAGAATTAGACAGATTTATAACCTCCTTTGCCTAAAATATTCTGGTGCTGCTAAACTGCACTTCCTTTTATCTTTCTTCAAAGTTTTGTTTTGTCTAGTGCTACTACCATGATCCCGTATTCATCATCATCTTTGGCAAGAATTGCTTTTACTACTTTAGTTGTTGCAATGTTGGACTTCCCTGGTTTTATTGAATGTTTGGGCATGTGGAATATATTTCCCCATCTGGTAAGAAGTTGACAGGATCATAATCACCATCTTCTCTGATGTTTTGTTTGTGGTTCTGCTAATCTCATGACATGTTGGCTTTAAAGTGCTACGTTAAGTGCCATCTCCAAATAAGTTAGCAATTGTTGGATTTGTCATTTCTGTTGAAATTTTCACTTTTTCCATATGACTGGTAAGAGAGAAAAAAAAATCATGTGACCTTTTTGGAACTGAAACCTGTCCTGGGTATCAAAGTCAGCTCGATCTGCCTTCTCAGTATGCTTCCACAAGTTTCAATTAGCGATACCCTTTATATCATTGTAGTATTAATATTCATGGATCTGTCATTTATGAGCATACCTTACCTTTCAGCAAACATGAAAGTTATTCAAGAACTATCCTCATCGCTTTTCTTTTAAAACTGTTTCTGCTATACACACACACACAAGCAGATAAACAGAATTGGACGCATGCACTTTTCCTTCTTATTTTATTACATTTATTGTTGAACTTAAATGCAATGTACTTGATGAATTTTTCTTGATGTATTTTTCTATTGTAGAATAAGATGTTGGAGGGTGCTATTTTCTTGGATTGTGGAACAGACTTGCGGTCTGGTCACCTTGTACCAGGTGAGTAATATCATTCTGCTCAAATTACTTGCAAATTTACTTTCCTGTGGTAGGAGTAGGACACATTGATTCGTGGTCTTCCTCATATTATTCTTCTGTGTGTTTTTTTGTCTAGAACTGACTTGTGCAAGTCCATTCTATGGATTTGGTGGAATAATAGCGGATCTAGGATTGGACAAAACAAAACTGTGGGAATGACTCTTATTCTTCTTTCCCTCCAGTGGTAGGAGGAAATCGCTAGGAATCATTTATGTAGTAAAATAAGGGCTACACTATCATAAGACACGAAAAGCTAGACCATAATAGTCCTCATTATATTAAGTTCCATTACTGAGTTTTATGATGAGTGTGGATGCTCAATATCCAAGCCTTGGAAGTTAGAACAATCTGTCTTTTAAGTGGGATGGTCATATTGTCGCAACCGGGGTCACGACGGGGACGGCGAACAAAGATAAAATTATTTTTAGATAAAACAGAGGAGTCGCCACTACAGTTAATTATGGAAAACCATAGAAAAACCAAAAAAGATTAGATAAGGCAAGTTCATGAAACCAGACTCAAAGTCCGGGAGTCGGTTACGCGTGGGGAAGGTATTAGCACCCCCACGACGCCCGCCCTAAGGCGGTACCTTTAATTAAATAAGTAAA
>Ga0209700_101038_pt1 | contig 56289 bp, 28 predicted proteins | sample SiratroredBW_FD_187528 | JGI IMG/M metagenome (GOLD analysis project Ga0209700, IMG submission 187528) | Root nodule microbial communities of legume samples collected from California, USA - Siratro red BW (SPAdes) (version 2) | ecosystem: Host-associated > Plants > Roots > Nodule | place: USA...
ATATATATATATATATATATATATATATATATATATATTTATATATATATATATATATATATATATATATATATATATAATTTTTTATCACATGTCATATATATTTATCTTACGAGACTTGAAAGTTATAATAATTCCTTTTTGATTCCGGTTTCAATAGTTTTTTCTCGGAGTTTTGATCTTTAACAGTTGATATAAACAGGGAAAGGAAATACTTGAAAAAAAAAATACTATAATGCCAAAGTTAATTCTCATATATTAAATATTAAAGTTTTACTACAAATAAAGTGTAGTAATTATTTTGCCATGTATTAATTAGTTCTACTTTTTTGTTAGAGTGAAAGTGTAAAATATACAAAATCTAACTTTTACATAGGTGAAGAGTAAATAAAAAAGAAAAGATAAATTTTTGAGTTACTTAATAAATTAAAAGTTATATTAAATACTTTAAATTATCAATAGGATATTATCGTATAAAAGAATATGAAATATATATTTTTAAAACAATCTAATTTGTTAAGATTAAGATTTACATTTTTTAAATACATTATTTAAATAAAACTAAAGTGACATGTATAAGATTTAAGATAACCTAAACCCTAATCTTGATACGACGCGAAAGTCATATCACAAATGCTAACTAGCAAGGGTAATGAAAGTTATACTCCAAATCAATTCTCTTCCACGTCACAGTACAAGGAGTGATTTATTATATGAAGGAATATCTGGAGATTGATTTTGCATTATTTATCAGAATTCTGTGTATATTTGATTTAGGTGATTTATGAATATTTGTGGAGAAAGTTTTGAAAGGGAAAATGTAGTGTGACATAAGAAGAAAATGGTAGATTTATAGTGATTCTTTGTTAAATTAATTTACCTCTATATTCAATATTTATTTATTGGGTTTTTTTTATTTTCTTAAAAAATATTATTATTATTATTATTATAAATAAATAATATTTTTAAGAAATAATTTATTTTCATTTTTTCAACTAAGTTTTTATAACTAAAAATGTTTATATTAAAAAAGTACACCTAAAAGTAAATTTGACATTATAGTAAAAATAACCTATCCACCTTCATTGTTTCAATCATATATATTAATAAACTTTTTGCTCACACTTACAATCTCTCCATTACACCAAACCAAGTTATCTTCCATTCAGTTTCTCTTTTAAACCACTACAAATTAATCCTCCCCATTCCATCCTTCTTAACTAAACAATGTATTAAGCTTCACTTCAAAGCTAACTTCCAAGTTTGGCCCACTCTACTCTAGTACACCTAAAAAACGAGTTTACATGTGAGTCGACTCACCCACAAATAAATATACTTCTAATGCCATTTTAGTCTATTATTCAACTTTATAGTTTAATGAACATGAAATCAACAACAGTTTGTTTATATCTTCAAAACCAAGATCACGCCAACTCCTAAAAATCCATGTCTTATTACCAACATGTCCATTTACATCCTTGTTCAAGAAATATTGTCTACAAGTGGATGCTTTAAAACCCTCCAAATATTTCCAAAACTTTTCTTTCATAGTATCATTTGATACTTCCTGTGACACACAGACAGAGATTATATTGATGGAATCACGTGTAACCATACATTTTAAGGCTAAAATTTTGTCCTCAATTCTTTTGACATTTACTATGTTTTTTCCGATTCCTTATATATATATTTATAAGATATTTGATGTATCATTTATATAGATTAAAATCAAAGTAATATATATTTCTGAAAATATAAATCATCTATTGTTCAATTTAAAAACAAAGTTGACACAAATAATCATAACTATATAAATTATAATTCAATAATTATATAAACAAAATTCTTACACTGTAATCCTTATTTGAACTACATTATCGATCACTTTCATAAACTTACTTGTCAGAGTACTAATATTTCAGGTAGAAAAACGTATTTGAGCATTTCTAAACTAGCTTCTTTGCTCACATATGTCCAAAAAATACGAAGACCCGTACTTAATTAGCACTCCATGCAGAAGCTAATGCAATGACTCTAGCTCATTTAACAATGTATTACAATTATATAGTACTTATTTTAGACAATGACCACCTCAAAGGAACTTTGTTGCGAGTAATCCATGTTTATTAATAACAAATTCTAATATAATCTTTCTCCTTCATTTGAACTTTGAAAAATGTTATAAAACGAGAAAAGAGCTTGAGTTATACAATATTTAAGAAGATTCTGAGTTAGAATTTATCAGGAGCCTGATGATTATATAGGGTTAGTGCAAAAAACTTTTTTCACTATCAATCAATAAAAAAATCTGGTATTATAAAAGTTACATTATATAATTTGTAATAGAATGACATATGGAAAAAATTGTTTTTTTTAAAGGTGGTTATATGGTAATGTTGAATATTGGTATTTTAATTGGACTAGCTGGAAAGTTCTTCAACATATAGAGTATTCTCCATTTGTCAAATGGTGATGATAACAAATTGGGAGATGCTTCCTTAATTTTGCGATGGTTGAAAAGAGTGATATATACGTAAGAGACCTCTTTAGCACTTTAGCATTGTGGTGGTGGGTGTGAGTGTGAGGGCTATGAAATGTTGGATAATTATTTGGTATGCATGATGTGATCTCTCCAACTCCTTCATGGGCCCAACCCAATTAACACAACCAATTTGTGGTTTTTTACCATGCATAATACAGTCTCAAACATTACTTAGGGAAGGACATGAAACTGAAAAGCGATTATTATTCCATGAAACTTAATCTAGTGCAGGAATATATCTAAACATAAGTTTTGAAAAACTGAAGGCTTACATTTGTTAGAAACTTCATTAAGTTCTAGTTCGTCATAAAGTCACTGTTTATGGTTGATTTTCTCTTGGGTGTTACATCTCCGAATTTATTGTTTATACCATTTTGACATTTTCATTAAAGATATTTGTAAGTGAAGACTATATATATGCACACACCCACACACATGTATGTCGTGATGTGGTTTCTATCATGTGCTGGTTTCATTGATTATAATTATTTGAAGTGCCAAGATGGTAAAAAAAAAAAAAACATATCATGAACATTAAGCATACTTCACTAGATCTATCACTTGGAAATTTGATCTCATTCTGTCAAACGTTTTTAACCTTTGCACTAAATTAAAAAAAAATATCCATAAGACTAATGAGGATGTGAAGTGAAGTGAAGCTCCTAGGGCATATATTTTAAAGCATGGCAAAAGTTTAATAACCCTATATAATATATTCAAATTTATTAAAAAATATTTTTTATTTAACAGCTCTTTATTTTATAATTTTCAATAGAGGTTAACTAATAGTAATGCATATGATTTTCTTAAAAAAAAAATCAACAGATGTAATACTGGTTCAATGAGATTTAACTTAGACAACTTATTTTTTTTTTCTTTTTGACTCTTTTTGAAAAAGTGATTTTCAGTATTGTAAACATTATATGAATGCAAATATGTGTTAGATTAAATTAGATTTAGACTAATTTGCATCAAACCCATTTATTTAAGCAGCCCAAGATGTTCCTAATTGAATTGGATCGAGTTAGATAATCAGATTCACTAATTAAAAATTATATTTAAAATTTAAAAAGTTAGATAATGATAATAAAATTATTTGAAGGATAAAATCTAAGTATATTACATAATAAATAAATAACATTGCGTCGATTATTTAGGTTGATTTATTGAATTTAAAACTTACTAATCTACCAAACTTAATTATAATAAGGTATACCTAAAAATATTGAACCAAACAGTGATCCAACGTGTTAAACTGTAATTGGACTAGATTTTAGGAGTTTGGAGGTTTGTTTAACTTATAGCGGTAGTAATAATATAGGCTTCATCTGTTTTTTTTTTTTTTTTAAATTGTAAAAATTAATTACTATATTATTTTATACCAAAGTTTGTTGTTTTTTCAATTAGGAACAAACTGCCCCATATATCTTATTATAATTTTCATACTAATCTTCCTACTTAGTAGATAAAGTAATAGAAATTTTTAAAGTTTCTAAGATATTATATTTTTCTTTTTATTTAATATTTTCTTCTTAAAATACCAACAAGATTTGTAAAAAAGATTGTAGGACGATATAATATTATTATTCGTAAATGAACTAGTTGAATCATAAAAAGAAATCTTATATAAAGGCAATAGTAAAGTGCACATGACCTTTTATTTTTTATGCTGTACCGAACACCTTTTTCATAAAGGTTCTGGCTTAAAGAAACTCCTAACTGATAAAAATTTGGCAATTACTATTTGAACCTTTATAAATTCTTTCCCTGAAAACAATTTTTTAAAATTCTTATATTTTCTAGAAAAATGTAACCTAGGATGTATTAAAAAAATTTAAGATTATATTCTGGAGGCGTTATGCAAAAAAATTCTGAAACTAGGATTCTGAAATGTGTATTTAAACTAATTTTTCACAGTTCCACATTATTCTCTATTATAAGATTTACCATTAACTTTTCATACTTGTTTAAAATCCATTCCATAATATTCTTTGTAGAAGTGTAAAAATTAAAATATTCAGGAAAAGGTTGGGTTCAAAGGTTTCCGGAAAACAAATCTAAACCTTTCCGGAAAGTTTGAGATTTTTAACTTTCTGAAAATAATACTCCAAAATATATTTTAAATTGTTCTAGAAAATTTATTCTGTAATAATAAATTTTACTATGAGATATTCCAAAATTAACTCCAAAATAGTTAAAAATCAATTATTACAAGATGATGTTGTGGGTGGAACAAACATTGACGAATAGAAGACAATATGTCAATTGTTAAATGTCAGTTACCCGCAAGACACAGGCCTGTGTCTTAGGATGTGGTGGGTACTAAGAACAACTTCATCATGCTTTAGACTTAGTTGGTACTTCAATTTTCAAACCCAAATATATATATAAAACTTAACAATTCAACGAATATCTTCGCTATTAACCCATCAAGATAAATCCCAGTGGAGTTTAAAATGAACATAAACAAACATTTTAACTTGAGAGAATAAATAAAATTGAAATATCTCAATATTCTAACATCACCAATATTCATCAAAACAACATCTTGGGCTTAAAATATTCAGGGAGCTAAACTTGCTGAACCATATCCTTCAAAACTAGTTTAATTTAGACTAATTAGAACCATTTTATCTACAGTTCTACACTTGGTATAAGGCAGACGTAGAATAAACTTCAACATTCTATTTTCTTTGCTCTACTTTTCTTCCTCTCATTGCATTATTTATAGCTTTCCCCATTTCTTCTTTGCTTTGGGTTTAGGCCTTGAATGTTGTTACTACAGGCTGAGGTGTAAGTTTCACAGCAGAAGAATAGCGGTTTTATTCCTCATTGGATGAGTTTTTTTTGGTGTTGGCAACCCAATACTCTTTCACTGCAACCAAAATCTTCTCAGGCACAAGTGGGCCATCCTCATGATCTACCATTTTGGCTTCCCATCTCATCCCTCCAACAATTTTCTTAACCTTATTAAGAACATCAACCTCGTCCCGGATGATGATTGCTCCTTCAGGCCTCAGGATGCGATCCATCTCTAGAAGAATGTCTTCAAGGTTGCATCTGTTAATCAAATCAGTACCAACATTTTCATTCAATGTCCATTTTGGATGACACCATCACCAATTATCTCTAAAGATCATTCAGCTTTGACCGGCAATTCATGTTATTATTTCCTTTCTCAAGCCTCCAAAATCTTAATTTATTATGCCAAAACTCAAATGATTTTATTTCTAACAAGCTACATTTGTCCCTCACCATAGAGAACCCTTTAAGCTTGAAGTGTGCACAATGCATGGACCCACTATACGTTGTCAAGAAATTCAAATTTTATGAAAAAAGAATGGGGGTGACACGGATGAACTTCAAAACAATTGGTTTTGCAGCATGTTAAGGACCAATTATCCTAAAAGCTTAACTTGTTAGCTGAAAATTCTTGAAGATGTTTATGTTTGACACTAGAATCCACAAACTATGATTAGCACATGGAAGAAAAAGGAAGAAACTTACTTGCCCCGGTACAAGCTAAATAAACCATTAGCATGAATAAGATCGTATGTCCTTGGATATGTAGAAAAGCCTTCACACCTGAAGAAAGAAAAATGAAGTCAATTGCAATTTCATAGTCCATAATTTTTTTCCTTCAATAGCCATATATATATGTGTGTGTGTGTGTATACCATACAGTTTTGAATAGCGAATAACTAGCAGAAACAACCGTGTAATAAACCATTCCAAAATATCTTTCTTAGTAGGTCCAGAATTAAGGAAAGAAAAACACATGCTGTGTAAACAAATACAAAGGAAGTGTAGTGTTAACAATGCAGGAGTTATCAGAGGAAATGCAGAATAAATTTTGGTTGAATACTATTTGGATAAAATTGGATAAGAGAAGATATGATATATTATCAGAAGAGAATGTTGCACAGTCACAACAAATTCCCTCTACAAAATAAACATCAATAGATGTTTTTCTAGGGACACAGAAAGTGCTCACATTTACTCAACAGGTACTAAACTATTCATCTTTTCATATGTTATTTCAATTTAAAAAGACAGTAAATGATAACAGAAAACCCATTAGAAAGTAACCCATCAGGCAGGAAGAAACTTCTTAGATTATAACAGGAAGCCTATGTTGCATTACAGTATTCATACATGAAAGATCATAACCATACATTTCAGTTTAATGAATCATTTTTCTGGGAGTATAGGAAGTCAATTTGCAAGGAAATTTTTCATGAAATTGGAAGAATCCGACAAAGTTAAGAAAATTTTAGGAACATACCAGTCATGATAAATGCCAATCAAACCTCTCTCATAGACAACACCCAAAGTGTTCTCAGCAATTGTGGGCACAACATTCATCACCCAAGACTTTTGTGAATCAAGTGCAGCTGCAAATCCTCCAAGGCCTGCATTCATGTCCATCAAATTCCGATATCTAGTAGTTCCAATCAATTGATTAATTCTTTTGTAAGCATCAACATGCTTTTTCCATAATTTGTTGTCTTCTTGGTAAGATTTAGCTGTAACCCCTGGTACATTTCCCTGGGCTATTCGAGGAGGGACTGCAAAAAGCCTAGCAGGAAACTTCTTTAATTCCCCTCCAGCGAACTCATTTTTATTGGTTACCTCAGGTAAAGGGGTTTTACAGGCCTCCATTTTTTGGTACCTGTAAAAACAATCATTGAAACAAGAGAATAATCAACACAGACGAATTTTAGAGCATGGCATGAAGTTATTCACAAGCTCGTCATCGTCAAAAAATTTGAATAACAGGTAAAAAGAACCGGAGGAATAGTGTTTGAAATCTTTGGTTCATTATCCAAATCTCTTCAACTACACATGATTGTAAGTACTACGTGTAAGGATCATGATGCCTGAATAAAGTGCATAAAGATAAGCAAGACTTACCACACATCATCAGCATTAGCTAAATCACATAAATTTGAAGACTTTCTTTTGCAGGATTCAGCATTTATTTTCTTTCTCCAAATAGCAATATCACCCTTTTCATACTTCTTTTCCCAGCAAAGACTTTCAGCTAACTTCTCAATTTTTGTCTGTTCCGCCTTCAAATCTTCCTTGGATCGCTTCCATGTTTGGTAGTATGTTTTCCAATTAATTGGGGGGCCAGACAAAATCCAGTATCCACCTGGTCTTAAGACTCGATCAACTTCCATTAGATACATGCCCTCTGCATTCATTAATGGGGTGGACGTTCATTAATTTTGGCAAGCAATTGCATTGGCATATAGGACAAAAGGATGTCAAATTTACAGATATGCATTATTTTGTTTAAAAGTTCAGATGTATCATAATCTACTTAAGAACAGGAGAATAACAAAGTATTCATGATCATCATATTGATTGTCCGATTTAGCACTGACCATTTGAAGTCCATGGAATTAGACATCTAGAACACTGGGCCATATCAAAGGCTCTTGATGGGTATGGAAGGCGGATGGTGCCAAGGACACCGATAACAGCAGGTACCCCTCGTTCTAGAGCAAACTGAACTTGTGCTTCATGGTTGTCCTTTGGAGCAAAGGACATAGCCAGCACATTTCTCTTTAGCAAGTAGGCTCCCCAGCTTGCAACCTGTATAATTTTCATGTTTACATTGATCAAGCAATCACAAACCAATTGAAATTGTACCTATTGAAAACAAGTAACCTGTGCAAACAACAAAATGGCAATAGATTCTGAGTATACTCAAATTATATACATGAAATTGGAGAAATTTGGAATAGAATAGACAAAAAAACATTATATATATATATAGATGGTCAGCATGATGCTCCCAAGTAGTAGCCATCAGAACTAATTCTTAATTCTTTCTGCTCCATTGCATCTCAGGGCAGTTATAAGTATTGCGGAGGGAAGACTTCAAGAGAATATTGGCACAAGAATTGTGAATTGAAAATGTACACATTTAACAGGAAAAAGTAATCTGACCCTTTCGCTAAGTATTCTGAATCCAATCTTAAATCCCTAAGTGGTATAAGATCAAGGGAATTCAAGATAAGAAATTCAGGATAAGAATATTCTAGAGGGAATTTGTCTTTAAAGGGAAAAAGTAAGGGTCTATGCATCTATAAATAAGTTGAGTTACAGAGCTTCCTGGTCTCGATCTACATCAGAGGAGCTTTTTCCATCTAATATCTATCCTTAAACTATAAAGAAAGAGCATATTATCAGAATGATAAATTGAACATTAAAACTTACCCCACAACCAGTGTCCAGTGCTGTTCTGACAGAACCATCTGCAATTGGAATAACTGATGCAAGTTCATCAATATATGCATCTGCTCCTTGAGGAAACATAGTCCCTCCACCGGGGAATTTAAAAACATTTCCCTGGAATTGCACCCAATTTTGAACAGCCTTCTCCACTGTCAGGCTCTTGTAAGGAACATTAGCGTAGTAGGCATAATCACGGCTTTTGGGCCATGGAAAAGGAGTTGTGTACCCTTGGGGGGCTGGAATGAGGCAGCGCAATTTTTCATTTTCAGCAGGGCAATGCCTCTCCCTATAGATCATGTTTTCTCTTGGGAATGTCATTGCTCGGTCTTGCTCTTGGCAAGGTGTGTAATCTCTATATTTTACATCACATGGCTTGAATACTTTAGCTTTTGGCTCAGCAGGTTCAACAATTTCTACATCATTGTGATGGGATTCAAAACTCAAATTGGGTAAAACAGTGCAGTCTGTCATCAGCTTATTAACTTTCAAAGCAAGGTTATCTCCTTTCCCAGACCCACTTCTTTGCCATGCTCCCAAAAGATAAAAGAAACAGCACAGACCAAGCACAGCAAATATTGACAGTGGCCTTCGTGCTCTATGCGATGGATTAGTTTTAGAACCCATTAATTGGCCGGTACTACCCTCTCAACCCTATGTCATGTATAGGGAAATTAGTGAGTGCCAAGTTACAGTATATCATCACAAATCAAGCAAACCACCAAAATCGAACAAACAATTATCTAATCACAGAATTTATTAATATATATTAACAAAAACGTAGCACGGACTTAGAATTATAAGCCAGCTTTGGGGGCATAATTTCTAGCACGGAAAGACCTATATTCCCCTTATAAAGTAGATGAAAACTAAATGAAAGGAAACAACTTTAACTCTCTTTCAACCAAAGTTTCATCCGAACTTCGTCTTTTTTATTTTTTTTTCACAAGCATGCAAGCCGATCTAAAATGAGATTGCTAATGAATTTACACAGATAAATAAAGGCATACTCTAAAATCAGAAATTGTTTGCGACTATTATGCGATCCTCACAAAATCCAAAAAGCCACTTTCAAAAAATCTCCTTTGAACACTCTCTCAATCCCCAATCTCGACTTTTAAACCGGGTTAGCTGATGATCTAAAATTACATCCGGCGAAAGATAAAGCTCACAAAAATTGAAAATTATCAGCACAAATGTAAACAAACTTAAACGATTAACAAATTGAGATGGAAGGTCCAACTAAATCCAATTACTTTAGCAACGACAATAAAGATTATTAGAATAATAACAATGACACAGCCAAATAAATGCTATGTTTTGGAAGAAAAAAAAAAAAAAGGAAGCAACAGGAGCATGAAAACATCATTTGAGAAATGACCCAGAAAGAAAAGTATGCTGAAAAATGAATCTTTAGTTCTCTTTCACCTTCTAGATCCAAATCACTCAAAAGAGAGACAGCAGCAAGGTGGGTTACCTGAGACGGAGAGAGAGTGAGAGTGAGAGAGAAAGAGAGAGCTGGCAGTATAGTCGCGCTGCGTGTGTTTCAGTGGAACAAAGTTGGAAAGTGACTACTAAATGGGGGAATGAAAGGGAAGAGAAGAAAAAAATGAGTTCTGACAGTTGGAGTAGTGGGACTCCATCAGCTTTGGCTATTCACCCTTTATTATTGCCGACAGACCGTAACATAAACTCATTACTGCTTGGTTTTTAACTTCCTCCACTTGTTCTTCGGATGTCGTGTTCTCACCGCTTCAAATACATCCAAATCCAGAACTTAACACCATTTGGCCTGCAATTCTGCCCCTAAGCACCCTCAACTTATTGAATTCCAGTGCTCATGAAACTTTACCCAACCAACTCAACATATCTTATTAATTTACCTTTCTTCCATAAATATTTAATTTACTACTTTTGCCCCTTTTCAACTACAAAAATTAATAATGTCATTTAGGAAATTCAACATCTTTTTACTACTTTTCTTACCACTTCAATTTTTTTATAGATCTTATCGAATGAAATATGAAATATTATTGTGAATCACAAATTTTCTCTTTGACTAGTCAACTTGTTTAATATCTTTCAAAATTTTGAAACTGCGAGTGAATTGGGTTTTCATTCACAAATTAAAAATCTCTATTTAATATCCCCAATTTTAAAAAAAATTACTTTTACTCTTTGACCATTAGATTTGAAAAACTATTTTTTTGTAAAAAAGTTTTGTTTAAAATTTTAATTCTTCTTTTTCAAATTTAAATAATTAAAATATTTTTAAAAATTGAGGAACCAAAACTAAAATTATCCTAACATTTAAAAATAAAATATATCTAAATCATTTTGATTCCATAAATAAAACTCAAACTTTAAATAAATGGTTAAAGTGAAAAAGTTTGTCATAACTAATTTATGCCCTTAGTGGTTATTCATTTATTACTAATTAACTAACAATTATAATATGTACATTGGAAAAAATATTTTAAATTATGTGAATATAAAATAAAATAAATATTTAAGATTATAAAAGAATATGTCCATACTTGAAGTCAAACTTTTAAGAATTTATTTGAATAAAAAGGTATTAAGAGATTTGAGTTCTGACCCAAGAGTTAATTCTAATATAATATGTAAAAGTTGTTTGAGAAATCTCGTAATGTCCTCCCTATTCGGCGACTTCCTTAATTTAATTAAGAAGCGACAAACAATCTATAACCTTAATTTGAGAGATCCAGTGACTGACTTAATCTAAACATAATTTTATGCATGAACGTTGCTCCCCCTCCTTTTTTTAATGGTAGGACTTTTAACAAATATTTATTTTTTATCTATTATTTATTTAAGTACAATATAAGATTATTTTTAATTTAATTAACATAAAAATTTTTAATTATAACAATAAGGAAAAATGTACAAATACATAAATATATATATTAAAACAAAAAACTAAAAAATATGATACATAAATCTCTTAAAATTATATTAAAACTAGAAATATAAAGATTATTAGGTTATGAATTATCATGGTGAGTGACAGATTATTATCCTACTATAATGTTCATGTTGACCGATTGTTATGGACGGTATACATTATACATCGTTAATAAGGAATGTTCGGTCATCAAAATGCACATCCAGACAACTGACATGTAGCCAGATATTAGTTGAAGCTCTTAATTCTGACAAAAGGATTAATCTCATCCCAAAGCTTACTTACTTAGATAATTAGGGAACATTAATAATTGGATCTTAGGCTACTAGAGGAGACCCAAATACAAATCTATAAATAAGAGCACTTGCCAAGGTCAAAGGGTAAGGTAACTCTGATTCCAAGACCCCTCATATACTCGAACTGTTGATTAACTTGAACGTCGAAGTATTTGCAAAGATCCCTCCTAGGACTGAGATTAAAGAACAAGGAAGTGGACGATGGAGAAGTTACCATATGTATAGAGAGAAAGCAAGCACCAATTGAGGACAACCTAGTTGAAGGAGAGCATTAGTATGTAATAACAACTTATAAATCTCTTAATTAAGCAAGTTAAAAGATAAGGGAATCTAGTTATAATTTTGATAACACCTTTGATTTGGACTTATATGTGTTTATGCATATTGGGTTTCATGCAATAAATGTGTTTTGTTTGAGAATATTGAGAGTTTTTTGAAATTTGATGTGATTATGTGATAATGAATTTTTATATTTTTATGATAATAACTCTATGTCTGCAATATTATAGTTAATGTTTCTCATACACATTAGTAGTTAGTAATGTATCTTATGAATGAGATGTCAAATGATTGAAACTGATGAATATGATAAATGGTATAGTTTGTGCGAGTAAAATTCTAACTGGAGTATTGTATATTTAGTAGTTAAAAATGTAAGATGTTGTAAGTGAGTCAAATTACTTCCAAATATTCTTATTTAGAGAAATGAATTACTCAATTGTATGTATAGGAAATGAAGTTTAACAATTTTAGACCAGTTTGGTACAATTGTATTGTAAAATTATAAATATTATTTATTCAAGTCATTGGACGACCAATTTCTTCCTAAGTGAAATTTATTTAATTGAAAACTTAAGATGGTTAATTATTAGATAACCATTTGAATCACCAAACGAAATTAATTTAATGGAAACTTGAAAATTTTATTCATTGAGTGAATATAATAGTGACTAAGTTAATTTAGACACATATATTTAAGTTACTGGAAAAAAAAAATGGTAACTAGGCGAGACAATATGTTCTAAAATTTTAAAAATAAATTTAAATGTTTTTAAATGCCAAAATTCTTTATATTTAACTAAATTGTTATTCTTTATCAATATATTTTACTTGAATATTATTATAGCGTGATGAATGATTAATTATAATCTATTATTATTTAAATTGAGTTAAAATATATATATATATATATATATATATATATATATGATATTAAGGTTGTGATTGTGATATAAAAAAGTTTTTTTTAGACGTATTGAAATGTTTAGATTATGTATTAAATGATGATTCTGGAAAAGATATCTTGACTCTATTAATATTATATTTACATAGAGAAAAATATTAGGTGGTGAGAGTTAAAGGAGGCTCCTATGACTAAGTTTGCAATATGAGAATAAATATGAAATATGAAATTGTGTCTGGTATGATGTAATCATAATTACCTTGTTACATGAGTGTGAACGTGTTTTTATTCTATAGTTTTGTTGTGTGAGAACTTAGTAAAAGAGATAGTGTGATAGAATGTAGATCTCCAAGTCTAATTCAACTACAAAACATGTGTGAGAAGTAAACAATTATCTATTATATTAACTATTCATATCAATGATTGATGAAATTAAATATAGTTAAGATAGATATTACAATTAAACGTGAATGATTTACTAAACCTTAAACCCAGTTCATTAAAGAAGTAAACTGCAAGGTTGAAAACAATGCAAAATCTAATAGCATTATTATCACTCAGAACACCCATATCAAGGTAAAATAATGTTCCATTAAAATAATGTTCAATTAATGTATTAATGTTCCATTAAAATAATGTTCAATTAATGTATTAATGTTCCATTAAAATAATGTTCAATTAATGTATTAATGTTATGTTTTATTTAAATAGAACTAATTTATTTGAGAAGATGAATAGTTGATAAAATAAATCACAATTTAAGATATTTTAGATATTTTTTTAATTGTAAATAAAATTATTTAAAATAAATCATTTAAAATATAAACTCAAATAAAAATAAATTTAAAAATATAATTTAAATAAATTTTCGAAATAAAGTATTAGTGCAAATAAATTTAATCTTTCTAAAAATAAATTTAAATAATTTGGAACATAGAAATGTAAGTTTTAAGAAATTATTTTTCTGAAATAATTTTAATTTCGTATATATAAATATAAATATAAAATAGACATACTTAAATAATTTAAATAATAAATATTTCTTATACTAATAATTTTATTTTGATCACTTAATTTTAAAATATTTAAATAAAATTTATTAATAAGGATTAACACATAACAAATATCTACATGTAAATAATTGAAATACTTTTATTCACTGTTACATATATTCATTAAAATATTAATGTCTGTTACAAATTTTAAGACAAATATCAGCTAATAAATTCTTTTTCAATCATACTAATATTTGTGACATTTGATAAAAACTAATTTGCCTTAAAAAAGTAAGAAATAGAACTATCCAAAATTCAGAGACTCAAACATATCTTTTCAATTAATAAATATTTAGTATTAAAAATTATGATTAATAAAATTGATAAATTGTAGTCATTAATGAGATGACGAAGAAGTAGCATGATTTGCTTGGAGATGTGTGTACATTTAATAATGAGTCAAGAGAATCCAGGAAAAGGGGCCAAGTGTTGGAGCTTCCAGTAGCATATCTCTTGAAAAATTAAAATATATTTAAGGTTATAAACTAAATTAGTCCTAAAAAAGATAGATTACTCCATTTTATTATTTTAATAAATTAATTAATTGGATCTTACGAAAGAATAAAATAAAATAAAATATTGTCAAACGCAGATTTAGAAAGTACTTATTCCATTTCATATTTTTTATCTTTTAAGATAATATGTGTTCTTTTATAAAATTTATTGATTACACAAGTTTCTACGATTATAAAGGAACTTTTTATTGCATAGTTACCTTTTAAAAAGATTGGAGTATGACTACGAATCCGTTTACTTATTTAGACGAGGTATTATTAGTAAATGAAGTTACTATTAGAAAATTTATAAATATTATTTTAAAAATTAAAATAATCTAAGAGATGCTCTTAATAGTTCCAGTGGTGTGATATATTTTAAAGGTTAAATAAAATGTGACGAATTAAATAGACAATAATGATTTTACACAATTAAACAAATTTATTATCCATAAAAATATATTAATTTTAAGGGAATTAATAATTTATTTTAATATTTTATTATTTATTAAATTTTATGTGTAATACCTATAAAATAATTTAAGTTTGCATTTTCTATTCAATAAAATTTCGCATATAACTTATTTAATAATAAAAACTATATTAAAATATATTATAATTTTTTTAATTTATCATAACATTAAACGTGTTGATGATTTTTTTTTTTCTTTTGTTAACTGAACGCCAAAGTCCATAGAATTCATTAAAGAGATTATTTAAGAATCATAAAATAAGAAAAATACACAAAATAAAATTTGTTAAGCTATACTGATCTCCCCCAACTCCAACCTTCCTTATTCTCTCTGTTTACTAAAAAATAATAATAATAATTTAGAAAAGTTGAAAATAACATTATCTTATTAAAATATATAATGCGATAGAATTTATATATCAAATTAATTACTGCATCTAAATGTGGAAATCAAATTTATTTATACGCGTGAAATTTTAAAAACTGATTACCTTCTTAGTTTAGATTTTTTTTTTTTTCATTTTCTGCTAAAGGACTAAAAATTTAAGTTGGAAAAATTGACCAGTCAACCCATTTTGACACAATCATTCGTAAATATATCGAACCAAAATTAGACTGCAGTGATAAGGGATTGAAAGTCTTAATCTTATTGTCAAAAAAACAGGTTGACATGCTAATTCATTGAATTTTTAATTTTTAACTTTTATTTTTTAAAGCATATGTGTATTTTAAAAACATATTAATTATTTAAATATTTTTCAAGTTTTAGTTGATCAATTATATCTCTAATTAAATAAATTGAGATTATTATTATTTCAAGTTTGAGTATATGTTTACATATTAAATTAGTCCATTGCAATCAATGTTTAAAATTTCATATATAAACATTCATAATTTAAATTAATGTTTATAATTTAATTTATAAACTTTCATAATTTAAACTATTCATACTCCATATTTGCATTTCTCAAACTTCAAACAACATACACAAATCCTATAATCTTTTTAAATTGTAATTCTGTGGACGAACCCATTTTGTTTGTGGCTAGGGTAGTTAGTGAACTAGTGAACGCGCGTACATTTTACACCTCTTACCAAAATGATCAATTCATCTGATACCGGAGACGAAACAAATCAATTTTTCAGTCAATTTAAAATATGAATATAATCAAATAATCACAATACTATCGATTTTCCAGTAACATGTATTTTTGAATTATTTTTTAAATATGTATCAGATAAATATTTAGTACCTGATAGAATTTTTTTTTCTGTAATCGAAAATACATGTTGTCTCTTATTAATAAATATAATATGTCTTGATTTGAATAACTTATTTCATAATTTTTATTGATTTTAAAAAACTTGTCTCTATTTAATAAAATTATTTATTAATTATCAATAATAAAAATGTATTATGTTCAATTTAATTTATTTTTATTTATATATGTATGCATATATATAAGACACACACACATTAATTTTTATTACCAATCATACTGTGTTCTATATAGTAGACCGCGTTACTAGTATAAATTCCCAATATCTACAGATTTTTTTTTACCTACAGATTATACTAATTAAAGAAAATATAATCCGTAAATATTAATATATGAAATTTTTTCCACTACTAAAATTGTATTTTTCTCCTATTTTATTATAGTCTGTTTGGATGACCTTTGTAAAAAAATTTAGAAAAGAAATAACAAGAAGAATTAATTTTAGTTCAACATGTTTTACTATAAACTTGTCCGTTTAATGTATTATATTATGAATTTAGACTGATTATTTTTCTGAACTTATACAAAATTGTTTATAGAGTTTTTTTTTTTTTTTTTTTAAAAAGATTATGAAGAAAATCAGGTAAACAGATCCTATATATTATGTCTTAAATTTAAATTTTTTTTAATCAGAGGCTAAGAGTGAAGCATTGCTTTGAAACCATGACATCATTTTGAAACCAAGACATTTGAATTAAGTTTGTACCTCTAGACCCTTTAATTATATGTAAGACATTAAAGTAAGATAAAAAAAGAAATAATATAAGAACACAAAGGAATTATACCAAAAAATTAATTTAATTTTTTCAAAAAAAATCTAATATAAAACGATCCACTTCTATTTCTATAGAAGTGATAGCTAATAAAACGAGTAACATTACTCCACCAAACATAATAATATCTATTAAAAGGACCGGGAGTAACTTGTGAACACAAAAATTTCTCTCCCTATATATGTTCAAACATATATAAAAGAAATGTTGAAAGAAAGTTGAAATCATCTACTCCATCTCTAACCCCACACACACCTTCCAAGGAATAATGGGAATATTATTATTGCATTTAATCTTGTAATCAGTGGGAGAGTACCAGTTTATTTGGATGATCCTAGGTGTAGGAGAACATTTGGTCTGGATAAAAAGAAGAATTTTAATTTTTGTATGCATTTTTTCCATGAGTACTAAACTTCGTGCAATCGAAGGTGAGACTAAACAAAATTATTGCATCTTTATCACATTTTTGTCTGGAATCTAAGACATTAAGTGGAGGAAGTAAATAATAAACAAATTTAACTTGTTTTTTAAAACCATCATGGGACACATCACTTGCTCCGAGGATGATAGTTATTTTCCTTCAGAACCAAAATCTTGTGCTTCATAACCTTAAATTTTGAGCATCAATAACGAGTGTGTGTTGTTATAAATACTTTGTGTCATGGATTAAATTAAAAATTGTGGAGTGTGTGTGATTTTATGAGATTTGAATGGGATGACAGTCACAGCAATTATGAGCACATGATGGTAGCAGGATTTGTAGGGCACATGATGATGAACTTCGTTGACCACAAGGTGAAGGTGTGGCAGAGGAAAAACTAGGAAATAAAGATTTAGAGTGATGTTAATAGCGACGGACCAATGATTTAGAGTGATTTAGAATGGATGTTCAGACAAACGATAATGTTTTTGGAGAAAAAGAATGTGATCGAAGTAATGGAGTTTTGATTAAATATTTACGCTAGAGTATAACAATAGATGAGACAACAATGTTAATGAAACAGAGAAAAAAAATTACATTATATATTCTGTTGGATAAGTGTGTATTCGGGAGGAATGCCTCAAGGGATGGGGGGAAGGAATTCCTAACCAATCATTATTTATTACAATTTATTTAAACTCAAAAATTACATTACACTTATATATAAATTTTGTTATAAATGATATCAGTTGTTCCGTCATTAATTTAAGTCAAGTTACAATCCAATTTTATGCTAAAAATTACACTTTAACTACTCTAACTACTGTTTATTATTTTTATCTGATAATAAAGGTTTCATCTAATAATTGATATTAAATTTAAAATTATAAATTTAATGAGTTTGATTTTTAGTAAGATAATTATTAAAAAAAAATATTACAAATCACATCAATTCAAGTAGATCAAGTTACAATTATTCTATATACCAAATAGGTCAAATTAAAATTTAAACTTAGAACGCTCTCAATTTAAAAAGTTGTGCTTGATTCAACAATTTTATCAGTTTAACTAATAATAAATAACATGTTTATGAGAGAATGCTACTACCAGTCTAAGTAAAGGGAAGTTCAGAAACAACTGTCACCTAATAAAAAATTAAAAAATATTATTTTTTTCTGAATACAATTTGTAATTTGTATTTGACGAAGCCTTGAGAATGGGTAACCGTCTGTCAGAGCCTGACTGGTGGATGGACGCTGGTGGCGTAGATGTAACGAACTATTTTAAGATAGGATTTAACTAGTTATTTAATATTTTCAATAGAAAAATAAAATAAAATAAAAATTACTTTTTTATTTAAAAGTTAAAGTTATACATTAATTAAAAAAAATCTAATATAATATCTAAAAATATCTGTAAATTAGTGTATAAAAGAATTAATTTATTTTTTATTTTTATTTTTATCTCATAAAAAATGTTAGGAATTAGTTTGCTCTTGGCATAAACAAAGTTAGCTCCAAGCGTTTAAAACCTTAGCAGTTACAGTGGAACAAAATATCTTTCCAAACATTCTTCTATCTGTTATTGTTTTTGTTTTGTTTTCGAGCATATATATATATATATATATATATTAAATTTCGTTGCTGACAAACTAATATATTATAGACAGATAATCTTCATGTAATGTTCTTTTCAAAAATTTGGAAAAAATCCTATATCGTTCACTTGTGTCAGCTAAAAGAAATATGGCTTTTACTCTATTTGACATCATTTCTTGTTTGTGTTTGTCTAACATGAGTCTCACTTGCTCGTTCTAGTTCTTAAGCTATACTAGATTTTGTTTCTGTTATCTTCTACAGGTTGTCCTACATAATTGAGTTAAGATGTAAGATGGATCACACTAAAAATAATTAAATATAAACTTTTTGATTAACTGATGTTGTATGTACTTTGCGTGTCTCACCTTCAAATCTTTGTTGTGCATGTGAGGTTTCCCAAATAAATGATATTACTTGTGACTGCTGCATTAACGTAATCTTTAGAATTACTTCTTTATTTACCATTTTCTTCAAATTTAATGCTCTCATAGCAGTATGTTATTATATTTTTCATTCAGATATTCGTTCTCATAAACTGAGTTGAGTACTGCTTATTTTGGTCAGTATTTTTTTCCCACCTATATAAATATGTAACCGCATGGAGTGGCACAATGAATGGGGAGGGGACAGGTTTAATCTTGCAGAAAAAGACCTTACAATTTCATTTCAAAGGTTACAATTCAGAATCATAATGATTTTAACTATTTTATGAGACATCTAGTTGTGTTTTATTATTTTGTTAACTAAAAAGTTTGATTGCTTGTTATCTATTACAGACAGATACTTCAGATCATACAATAATTTTTTCATAGGGAGGTTCTGCCTGTCCATGGCATGAGTTAATGAACACCAATTCCTTTTTAATATATAAAATGTGACAATAGATGTCTTAGTAGGAAAAAAATTTCATTGCTTACTTAGATTTGTTCTGTGTGGCATGGTGGCCAATGCTAACTGGTAAGATAAAGCATCATATTCTCTAATATGCTAATTAACTGTTTATTTTTCATTTATGGGAGACAAGAAAATATTCTTGTATGTTATTAATTTTTTTATATTCCTCATGCAGCGATAACATACGTGTTTCTTCCAATACCTTTGATCTTCTTTGAGGGATCTGAACGTTCTTCTTTATTTTCTGAATCAGATAACAAGTAAATCTTTAATCTAGAAAAATAAAATAATTTTGTGTTTGAATTCTCCTAAGCTGAGGAATTACTCAATTATTATTATTTTTTTTAATTTGTGGTATGATAAATGATGGAGCAGCTGGGTGAATGCAATCAAGTTCTTAAGTGGGGCATCAGCTGTTGGAAGCATTGCCATTCCAGCCATATTAAAGCATTCTGGTGTTATCAGTTGAGGAGCCCTTGCAATGGAACTCTCTTCATTCTCTGTGTTTGTATCTGACATAATGTGTTACATGATGATGAATGATGAAGATCATTATAGTATTCTTTGAGCTGAGGGCATGAGAGGCTTGCTTCTTCCTGAAAGAAACTGTATTTATTTACTTTGCAGTTGATTTTTTTTGCTTGTAGGAGCGTCGTCACCTTTTTATTTTCTTTTACATATCAAAGTCATCATCTTTGCCCATCTGAAACGAAGAGCCCAGTTAAATGGCGTTTAACAATTAACGCTCTGTAGAGACCTCAAAGTTAGAGGACCAGAGTTGGAAGGTTTTTCATCCAAAGCAAGGGGGATTGATCGTATTTTTTTTATAGATATATTAGATGGTTTAACGTCGGTTGATGATTGAAGCATCTTCTGGTTGTGTTTTTACGTTGATGAGTCTTCCCTCCTTCACTCATGAATATGTTGTGTACTACTAGTTTATTATGAAACAAAGCGTTAGCTATAGGAAAGGGAGAGAGGTTAAAAGAGTTTTAAAGTACTGTGGAAAACTTTTTTTCTTTCCTATACTATTTGTACTATAGGCCTACCAATCGATCAATCCAATTAATTTTTGTATTAGTCGGCTCACTAACTACTCCATAATTAAAGATAAGCGATATTATGTAATTGACAGACAAACATGTGGTGATTGTCATCTAGAATACACAAGAGAAAATAGATAGGAGGTCCTTGATAATTTGGGCCCTAACCCATTCGATGAGTGGCCTATCTAAAAGTCTATAAATAGGAAGATAATTTCAAGACATGAGGTATTAGTACTTTAACCCAAAATATCTTATAATACTCAGACCATTAACTAACTTGAGTGTCAGAGTACTTGCAGGGACCCTTCCTGAGACTGATAACTAAACCAAGAATAAATAAAACAATAACATTTGAAACCTAAGAACAAACTGACAGAAGACCCGTAGATTAAGTTAGGCTAAACCGCTGTGTAGTAACATTATCGATTAGACAATCACACTCTGTCATGTAATGATATATAATAGTTTTAAAATATATTTATAAACATTTTACAAGGTTACCAAAAGCTTATAAGTAATAAATATTAATATTTTTGTTTATATTGATTTAGTGTTATATATTATATTTAGTTATTTGTTAATTTTAAGAGACAGATTTGAAAAATGATTACAAATATTATAGATATTATTCAATGTTATATTTTGCTATTTGTTTTCTCCTTTAAAATAAAATATGAGTGATTATGAGGAAAACTTTCTCATTAAAGAGAAATATGAAATTAAACACTCTTTCTTACACAATCCAACTTCATAATATTAAACGATTTTCTGCAAATGCACTTAAAAAACTTAACAAAACTATTAAACACGCGTTTAACATGATGTATATTGCTTTTCACTCTCATTCATCAAACATCTTGCTAGACTTGCTTCTATATACATCTTAAAATGACTAATGTAACTTATGCACTTTTGTTGCCCTTTTTATTGGTGTTTTCAGAGTATGTATACCTTTATGCTAACAATTTCTACTATTACACTCAATTTGGTGAAGGATAAATTTTCCTCCACGTTTTTGATAATACTAAAACGATTATACAAACTCAATGTTAGGGCTATGTGTCAAAGTCAACTCTGGGAATTGTAAGTCAAATTCTTGATGTTATAAGTTCTTGGCTTTTATCAAGTATGTCTTGTGATATACATTTATTAAAGTTGCCTACTGATTTGAAGTGGGTGTTGTCTATGCTGCTTACATGTCTTTTTTTTTTTTTTTTTCAGCTTGTATTTGTCACTTCATCATATTACATTTATCCTACACTTCTTAGTAGATTCGTCAACTCTTTGGATAAAAATGCCTGCTGCTATTTTGTCTAAGCTTTTTTATATCGTGTCTAAGATTTACGCCTAATTAGTCATAGTAAACTTTTATACACTAAATAATTTTATTAGATAAATAAAACATGATATTATTTGTTATTATCTACATAATGAATGTTTTAGACAATATTCTTAAGAATGTTCACTTGTGCATACGTATATTAATTTTCGTGTATACCTTAGCATCTTTGTTAGCTGGATAAAAAAATTTAATTTTTCTATATATGATAAAAAGTTGAAAATGGTAAAAAACAAAAAAGATAATTAATATTTATTATATTTATGGTTAAAACATAATTGATGATAGTTTTTTTAATTTATTATATATTAAAAATACTTATCAAAGAATAAATAATATTTTCATGCCAAAAATATCTAGTGAGAATCAAAATGCTAATACTTAAAGATTCAAAGTAATATTTTTCAACGGACAATTACTTATTAGAAAACAACAAACGAGTCGAACAACGAATTGGGAAAAAAGACATCTCGCAAGCAAAGAAAAATGCTCAAAATGCTGTGGTGCTTATGATTTTTCACAATAATTACCATATGAATTCTGACAAATTAGTATTCATAGAAATACGGAAAAGTCCAATAGATCGACTCATTGAAGTCAAACATTAATTTGTCGGCTTTGAATTTAGTTCCTACACTACAAAAATCTGCGGCTTACTTATGCTTTTCAAACTCCACTTCAAATCTTGATCATATCCTCTTCATAGTTTTTATTACTTCTCGCTCAATGGAGATAGTTCAAGACCAGCAGCTACAAAACACAGGTTAGTTTCTTAAACAATAAAGGAACATAATTATCACTGATTTCCAACATCCTCTTCTTTTATTGCCGCAATCACTGTGTTTCTTCTAATAGGATTTAATATTAAGTTAGGTATTGTGATAAACAGGTGGATGGTGAGCCTCGTTGTGTTTGGTTAATTCTTGTAGGAAAGTTTGTTCCTTGTAATTGGCTAATAACATGATCATGTCTCATTTCAATATCTAACAGATGAAAAAGTTGGAGACTGTTTGGTTGAAAACAATATCTTCTATTAATTCAAGTGTGAGTTTAAGTCCCACATGAATAGAAGTGAGAAAGTTGAGCAACATATAAGAAAGAAGATCCACAAACTCAATACCTTAAGGTTTTGGGTTGAAGATGGTGTCATTTTCTTGTGTAAGTTTAGCTCAGTTCTCATTCTTGTAAAATCTCCTCTATTTTGCCTCCTAGGATTATCCGAGTATATCTTTGGTTTATGTCACTTTTCTTCACAAAAAAATAATTTAATGCCGTAAACTAAACAAAGATACGAGGCTTAAGTAAGCTGAATTCTATTGTTTAGTATTTGGATTAGCGGAACCACTTTCTCAAAAAACCTGTCTCTAACATCCCACTAGTTTCAACTACTTCCGATTATGTTAGAAATCATAGAGCTAATCTAGGTATCTCGTGTATTCCTCAGATAATGGAAAAGTGCACAACTCGAACAGAAGCACAAATGTCACACAGCAACTTCAACATCCAAGATTCAAAACATACAAATGGTGGTTACGTGTGTCCCTCTACATAATCTTTCTTTTGGCAGGCCAATCTGCAGCTACTCTTCTGGGAAGGTTATACTATGACGATGGTGGTAATAGCAAATGGATGGCTACTCTTGTTCAATCAGCTGGATTCCCTCTGCTTTTTCCACTCCTCTTTTGCTTCTCAACACAAAAACAGGACAAATTAACTACCCAACTCAACAATGATTCCCACAAAACAAAACCAAAATTTTCTACCCTTGTTTTCCTCTACCTAGCTTTTGGCTTAATTCTGACAGGGGACAACTTGATGTATTCCTATGGACTTCTATATCTCCCTGTTTCCACCTATTCTCTACTATGTGCAACCCAACTAGGCTTCAATGCAGTGTTCTCTTTCTTCCTCAATTCGCAGAAGTTCACAGCATTTATATTCAATTCTATAGTCCTCCTTACCATATCAGCTTCCCTGCTAGCAGTCAATGCTGATTCAGAGGATCAAACGGGACTTTCCAGAGAAAAACATATAATTGGGTTCTTCTTCACTATTGGTGCATCGGCTACATTTTCTTTATATCTCTCTCTTGTGCAGCTTGCTTTTGAGAAGGTTATAAAGAGAGAAACCTTTACTGCTGTGTTGGACATGCAGATTTATCCATCCTTGGTTGCTACCTGTGCTTGTGTTGTGGGCTTGTTTGCAAGTGGAGAGTGGAAAAGTTTGGAGAAGGAGAGCAAGGATTATGAGAAGGGAAGGGTGTCATATATAATGACTCTACTTTGGATTGCTGTGACATGGCAAATATCATCTATTGGTATGCTGGGATTGATTTTTGAAGTGTCTTCACTGTTTTCAAATGTGATAGGTACCTTGGCATATCCCATTGTTCCCATCCTTGCAGTGATGTTCTTCCATGACAAGGTGAATGGGGTGAAGGTTATAGCCTTGCTGTTAGCAGTGTGGGGCTTTCTATCTTATGTGTATCAACATTATGTAGATCACAAGAAAGCCGAGGAAGATAAAAGTAACGGCCTTGTGCTTTCACATGCTGAGGTAGAAATTTGCTGATTGGAATGGGATGGACCAAAATTTGATGAAATTTTTATACCCAATTGTAGGGCGTGACTCAGGGTGATGCTGCTGTTGCTGTTGAATTTTTTGAATTGTGTTTGCGTTTTCAGAATATTACAGCACATCTTCATTTTTACTTTTCCAAGAAAAATAAAATATTCTATAGAAATTATTATGATTTATTTATCTTGCAATTGCATTCTCTTCTAGGTGAAGCTTGATGGACCGAAGGGGAAGTAATAAAATTCATTTTTATCAAAATATCATGGAAACACTCTAAAAACAATTAATTAATCCAAACAAAATTAATATCCAATAAAAAACTGAACAAAATAATAAATTAACACCAACAATTAATGTAGGAAAAACCTCTCAATAGAGGTAAAAAGATTTATTGGACGGTAAATACTTTAACAATACCAAAACAAAGATACAATGAGTTTGACAAAATTCTGGTAATATCACTCTTTATAGACGGATTCTTCCTGCACCTCCATAGTATCTTCTTCGACCTCCATAATTTTGAATATTACAATTTTAGTCATGAGGAAAAGACCAAAATGTCTTTAGTGTTAGAGAAATAGGTTAAAGGTTCAGTGGAGGTTCAGCGGAGGAGAAGACACAAAGTGGAGGTGTAAGGTTCAGTGCAAGGTTTGTGGAGGTGCAAGGTTGTGACTATCACAGTAGTGGAAGAACGTTATTGGTGTAGGAGCGATCGTTTAGGTGGTTTTGGACTGAGGGAGAGAGGGATTGGTCGTTGTCGTTGTCGATGAGACATCTGTCGTTCAATTTTTTTTTCACGAATTGTACAACTCGCAATGATAAATTTTTTTTAATTGAATTGCGAAATATACAATCCACAAGTCTGAAATCAAATATTCCAATATTGTGGATTGTACCATCTACAGTATTTTTTCCTACACCTTCATCATTACGGACTGTACAATTTGCAATTATTGAAATATTTTCAATGAATTGCAGATTGTACAGTATGTACTGATGAAGGTGTAGAAAAAAATACTGCGGATTGTACAATCCGCTATTCATAGAAAAAGTTTCAATAATTGCTGATTGTATAATCTGCAAGTCAGGAGTAAGTTACGGATTATACAAATTCGAATGCATTGCGGGTTACACAATCCATAATTTATTTTTTAAATTAAAATAAGTTGTGGATTGTGTAACACGCAATGCATTCGAAATTTCAAATGACTTGCGGATTATCCAATCTGCAACTTATTATAATTTCGAAAATAAATTTCTCAACTTATTATAATTTCAAAAATAAATTTTGCAACTTATTATGATTTCAAGAATAAATTGTAGAGTGCTTAGTACCTCTACCCACTACCATGGAACCCATAGTGAGTTTCCAACTATCACCTGAAAATGAGTTGTTATAATTTTCATTAGAGAACTTATTCACAGAAAGTAAGTTTAACCGGACATCAAAAACATGCTTCAAAATTAATCTAGAGCCATTGGACATCTCCAAGCAAACCTGTCTAACACTAACACATCTTGCTACACCTTCATGAGCCATTTTAACACTGCCAAAATCATCAGGAGTATAGGAAGTAAAAAAATCTCTCCTAAATATGATATGAAAAGAAGCACCGCTATCAATCACCCAACTAGTTGAGCTATCAATAAGATTTGCAAACTCAAACTCATGAACTGAAAGGAAGTTGACAGAAGTTGCATTGATCATGTCTTCATCATCATTATTATTTTTACCCTTGTGATTGTTATCCTTCTCACTTTTATTTTTCAACTTCCAACAATATTTCTTTATGTGCCCTTTCTTATGACAATAGTGACACTCAACATCTTTGTACCGTCTTTAGAGTTGCTCATACTTTGATCTTTATCTTTTGGAGCATGACTGTTGTTTCTCCCCATATACTCAAAAACCAAAACATCTAAATGAGATGATGTACCCTATGACTTTCTTCATTCAAAATACTACTCTTGGCAAGGTCCACAGAGATGACACCATCAGGAGCAGAATTAGACAATGAAGTTCTAAGGATTTTCCACGAATCTGGTAAGGAGCAAAGAAGCAATAATCCTTTCATCAAACTTGATACCCATAATAGATAATTGATTCATAATTCCCTGAAAGTTGTTCAAGTGATTTGTCATTGATGTCCTATCAGTATATTTCAAAGCCAACAGTTGCTTTATCGAAAACATCTTGTTACTCCTAGTTTTTCTAGCATATCCACAAAGACCGAGCATCTGTCTCTCAAATAATATTGTTCAACATATTATCATCAATCCACATTATAATATATCTATAGACTTGTCTATGCAAGAGATTCCATCCTTCATCACTTATATTACTAGGCTTCTCATTACCAAAAGCAGGTGTATGAAATTTTTTCATATAAATATTATAATTGGAGTCATTCAGAGTAACCATTCTACTAGTGTTAGTTTTCATTGTTCACCAAATCACAAGCCCCAAACCGAAAAGTTCTAATGTGGAAGAGAGATTCTTACTTGACAGGGAGATTGTTAGGTATTCAAGTGTCAGTTTAAGTCTCACATTGAGTAGAAATGAGAAAGTTGAGCAACATATAAGAAAGAAGACCCACAAAACTAATGTCTTAAGGTTTTGGGTTAAAGGTATTGTCATTTTCTTGTGTTGGTCTGACTCAGTTCTCATTTTTGTTTATCTCCCTGGTGTTCTCCCTCAATTTTCCCAACAAGTGGCAAGAAAGAGTGTATCAATGTGGAATGAGAGATTATTAGAAATCCAAATAGATATTTCTCTCCTCGATTCTCTAAAAGAAAAGCTTTCTATAAAAAGGAGAAGAAACATAAAACAAATTCTCACACATTTTAAATTCTTAGCCAATCAATGTAAAACTTTATAAAAATAAGTGAAGAAACATAGAAATAAATTCTCACACATTTTAAATTCTTAGACCATCAATGTGATTCACATGAGAAGTCTTCATCTCAGTTAATTAAACTATTCACCACCAAAAGGCAAAAATGCTTTTTGTTTTCCTTCGATACAATTACACTATGATCAAAATGAAACTTTCAAAAAATAAATAAAAAAAATTATACGAAAAAAAATTAGAATTTTTCCTTTTGCTAACATAAGACTAGTTATTATTATTTTTATTATAAAGTATTTATTTAATTTGTAAATTTAACAAAAAAGAACAAATATAATAAACAATTTATGATTAAACTACCATTATCTCCCTTATATTATGCTATTTAACATTTACACTACACAATCTAGTTTTACTTTAGTAATTTTTTAATAGAATTGCAATCATACTCTGTAGTTTTAAAATATACTAACATTCGTTATTCTTATAATAAACTAGCCAAATAATAGGTTTTGCGCTTATTTCTTCACATTTTTTATAATTAAAATAAAATTGAATTAGTATTAAATATTACAATAATTCACCAGTATATTTCGTGAATAATTTTAAAAAATATACACTAAATAGAAAGATCTCCATTATATATTATTATAAATGTTATTATTAAATTCATAAAATAATCTCATAAAAATATAAAATTAATTTTTTTAGAAAGAGGTATTTTAATATAAAATAAAAAAATAGTTATAAAATTTATATTAAATTATTAACTTATTATTATATTTAAATAGATTCTATTATAAATATAAATGTGTTGTTGAAAAAATAAAAAAAATATAAATATAACTATATAAAAAGAATGACATTGGTCATAAACATACCTTTTATAAAAAGAAAAAGAAAAAGAAGAAGAATATGTTATTGAGATCTTTTGAGGAGATATACTATAAAGATTAAGCATTGATAAATTGTGAGAAAAATCTATATAAAAGATTAGGATGGAGAATGAATTTGTAACTTCTTTTTTTTTAAGAAACGAAGGTTTAATAAGACATCCAACATAAAAGTCATGATTGATGATGTCTTTTGAATGTTTTAGTTGAAGTGTGGGGTTAGACTTATTTGACTACTTCTCACAAGATTAACGAGGTTGGTGATTATATACTGTTATTAAACAAAATTATATCTGAAAGAACAAAACATTTCTTAATTACAATTTTAATGTAAGTATCACATATAACATTTATGTAAATTGATTTATTCATATAAATTGTTGTCTTTTTAACTGTTTAAAGAAATTAAGATTTTGAAGTTTAAATTTATCAAAAAGATAAAATTATGATTACATTATATTAAAAGTAAAGCTGAAAAATTGGAATATAATTTTGACATGTTATTTAAGAGTTTATAAGAGTGTGTTACACTTACAAATATATGAGAGACATGTGATGTAGAAATTATATTAAATTAAAAGTTTAATTACAAGGATGTACCTATGTCAACAGGAGTGTGAGAGGTAAGTTGGAAGAAAAATTGTATTAGAGATTCCCTCATTGAGTCTTGGGATGATGTTGGAAAGTATATATTAATTTAAGATATTATGATTTTGTTTAAGCATGGCTTTATACTAAATTAGGAAAAGTAATTTTCTTTAAAGTTCAAGACCTAGATGTTAGCCTATTAATAGTATTAGTTTCATTTAAAACTAATGTCTACGTCAAATTAAGATTATTTAGGTACAAGGGTCAAGTTATAATATTAGAGAAAAAGTAGGTGTGTGTTCTTATTTTATGAAAAGGTAAACTATTGAACTAGACCTTGTAATCAACATAAAAGTTATAGATAATTACATTATATTTCAATTAAGATAAGAATTAATTTGGTAGGGTTAATATGACTTTCGATATAATTTTTATACCTAACAAAAGTCATAAAGAGATTATAAGAAACAATAAGATTATACCCAACACTTAAGAAATAGAAGCATACTTCTTTTAAATAACACCTATGTTTATAAATATTTCGAAATGTAAATATTGAGATACATTATGGTAACTTATCTATATGTATGAAATGTTTCCAAGTTATAATATATAATGTGAGTTCTTATAAGTTGTTTTGATATACCTGGAAGTACCGTGTGAAAAATTCAAGCACTAACTTACTTGTGTTTGGTCATCTAACAACTAGTTTATGTGCAAGATTTTATGCTATAGTTCATCTAGAGAAAAGAATATTAATGCATTTGAGTCAATTAAATGAATTTTTAATGAAAAATAAGTGTGACATGTGCTTTTTAAGTTTATCAGATTCCTCACCTCATTTTTTTTTGTTGTTGTTTTATTTATGCAGAATGTTATTTCATATGTAAACATGAATTTGAGGAGTACAGAGAGTTTGTGAGTAACACACAGCTTAATTATTATATGAGATACTATATGACAGGAAGATATAAATTATTATTTATTTATTTTTTATTTTATTTTGTACAGCTGCTTTGAAGTGTTATTAAGGTTTTTATTATTAATAAATTGTAAAAGCTAGTGTTTAAAAATATTTCATTAAGAAACTTTTATTTCTTTATCTTTATGAGTTTTATAATATATGTTAACTCTTTTATCTTTTATTTTTCGCATTTTATTATTATTTAGGAGAAATATTTTGTAGTAGAAGGGTGTCAAAACATTTACTTATGCATATAATATCTTTTATATTAAATATGATTGAAACTATTTATAAATATAATATAAGATTAAAAATACATAATATGAAACAATTAGAAACTGAAAATAAAAAATATGGTTAAAATAATTTATCTACTTAGAAAATTATATTGATTATGAATGTCGAAAAATTAGAAAAATGCTGTTTTTGATGATTTATGAGGATGGCAAATGAGTGTTATTGTTTTTTATATGAATTAGAATAGACATTGAATAGACATTCTAGTTAACTGTATGACACCTTAATTAATATGTTTACTTGATCTATAAACAATTATGATTTTGAAAGATACGTTTATAAAATTGTCCAAAAATTATTGAATAATTGATTATCCTGAAAATCTTAATTAACAAAATATTTGAACTTACAGATTGATTATGTTCAACATATGATTAATTATTTGGAAGCTTTCAAAATATTGACTGTGGATATAACTAATTATCACTTTGAAATAATGGATTAAATTGCGAATTTTCATATCATATTAAAAGCAAGAAATAAAAAGAGTTTCTTACCGAAGTAAAAAGAAAATATCAATAAGAAAATAAGAAATAAAATTATGAATTCAAAATTTCTTACCGAAATAAATTAATCAACTTCTAAAAAGAGTTTATATAAAAAAGTTAATTTTATCTTTATTTATTTATCTATTTTATCCCTAATTAGTTTATTTTATTTTCTCCTCTTTATGAGTATTTGAGAAGAAGATTATTTAAATGAGCATGATCATATCCATATCTATTTTTAAATTTTATAATCAGCATTTTTCCATCATACGTAGAGTCCATTGGTTATCAAATAAGTAGTTTTCAAAATATTTGAGCAATAGAATATTACGGAGATGCATATTTTTAAAATTTTATTTGATTTACACCGTGGACGGTAAAAACAAAGTATACATATATGAATATTTAATAAAAAGAATTAAAATCAGATAAGATCGATTGAACTTTTCGTGAAAGGCCAAAAGTGTTTCAACTTTTCACGAAAGGCCAAAAATGTTTCTTCAATAAAAATAGGTGAAAATTTGCATCAGCAACAAAAGAGTCAATGACAATATATGGTGAAAAACAATATAAAAAGGAGTGAAAAAGAGTAGCCGATTAAACCATAGAGATTATAAAATGATTTGATTGCCCAACCAATGTTTCAACAGTCAAACTCAGTCCAATTTTATTAGTTAGTGTAAAGATTTGGTGTAAATCACAAGTTAAGAAATTGGTCCTGCATCCCTCTCTTATTTATATGGTGAACCAATTCTATTTAAGAGAGAAAGTAAAAGAACCAATCTCAATTTCTTATTTGTGTTCTGCTAGATTCAACTTGAACACAATGTCCACAAATGTTACTCAGCAACCCCAACTTTCAAGAATGCGAGAATACGCACATTGGTTGCGTGTGTCCATTTATACAATCTTTCTTCTTGTAGGCCAATGCGGAGCCACACTTCTAATGAGGTTCTACTATGACAAAGGTGGTAAAAGCATATGGCTTGCCACATCTGTTCAATCAGGTGGGTTCCCTGTACTAATTCCACTCCTATTTTACCCTGCCAAATCAACCGACCATGATTCTTCCAAAACCAAAACCAAATCAAACCGTTGGGTCGTGTTTACCTGGTACCTAGGTTTTGGTCTGATGCTGACAGCAATGGACATCTTGTATTCCTGTGGACTTTCATATCTTCCTCTTTCCACTTTTGCCCTAGTTTGTGCCACCCAATTAGCCTTCAATGCTGTAGCTACTTACTTCATCAACTCCCAAAAATTCACTGCATTGATATTAAACTCAATATTTGTTCTTACTATGTCAGTTATCCTAATTGCACTCTACAGTGAAGCCGAGGACACAAAGGACCGTCCTAAAGAGAAGCGACTGATCGGGTTCTTCTGTACCCTAGTTGCATCTGCCTTGTTTGCTTTACACCACTCTCTATCGCAGCTCTATTTTGTTAAGGTTGCAAGGACAGAAACCTTTTCTGATTTATTGAGACTGAATTTTTACCCTATGATCATTGCTTCAGTTGGTGGCGTTCTGGGATTGCTTGGAAGCGGAGATTGGAGAAGTATCGGAATGGAGATGAAGGAATTTGAATACGGTAGGGTGTCTTATGTAATGACTCTGGCTTGGACTGCTGTGGCATGGCAAATAGCATGCCTTGGTATGTTAGGGTTGATTTTTGAAGTATCTTCATTGTTCTCTGTTGTAATAGGTAACCTGGAACTCACCATAACTCCTATCCTTGCTGTGTTTATCTTTCGTGACAAGGTTTATGGGGTGAAGGTTATAGCCTTCTTGTTAGCTATATGGGGCTTTGTGTCCTATATATATCAACATTATCTGGATGACCAAAAGCTCAACCAAGATAAAAGTGGTGATGGCCTTCAGGTTTCAATGGGAGAAGAAGAACAAATTTGATAATGGAATTATAATGGTAGTGTAGCACAGATTTATGAAATCTGTGTTTACGCATTTAGTTTCATCACACCAGAGCTTCTAAAGCTTAAATTATAGTTTTTTTTATATTGTTATATATAGTAAATTTGTTCTTAGTTGTAATGATTTTGTTATATATAAAATATTTTAATTAGTTGATAATATATTTTTTTCATATCAAAAGTTAAGTGTGAATTGAATTTTTCAATATTATAGTCTAGATCCAATCCAAAAATATACTAAAATATATTGGATTTAAAATTTAGATCATTTTTAACTAGATCCAATTAATTTGAATTTGTTTAATTCAATTTAAATATTAAATTTAATTTATCAATTAGATTAAATTTTATGTGAGATTGATTTAAAATGAGATTAACTTAATTGACCTGGATTTAACTTAATCTAGTTTGACATGGTCTTAACTCAATATATGCTTGATGTACCGGTCAAACAATTGGATCCAACTTGACCCGATTTGTTTTGATTCCATCGAAGTCACAACTCGACTTGAACCCTACTAAATACGACTTGATATAGACACAACCTAACACAATGTCAATCAGACTTGACCTAACTTGGGCTAAAACAACTCAACTAAACATGGGGTCAGACCGACTCTGCTCAACTTGGACCAGGTCCCAACCGACTCAGCTCGACCTAACATGGAATCGATTTAACTTAGCTTGACATAACCCCAACTTGATGTGGGCCTCATGTCTTCATCCAACACAAACACAACTCAACTTGCCTTATTCCATCTCCATCCCATCTGGGCTCGACTCGACCTAGACCTAGGCAGACTCAACCCTGGGTCGACACGACTCGACCTAGGCTTGGGCTAACATAACTAGACCTAGGCTTGAGCTTAATCAACTGAACTTGGGGCTACTCAACTAGACTTTGTTTGGGCTAACTCGACTGATCTATGCTTAGGCTAACTTGGTTCAACCTAAGTTTTGCTAACTCAGCTTGACTCTAACTCAAGTCAACTCGACTTGACCTATGTTTGGGTCGATAGGATTTGACCTAGGCCCAAGCCTACTCGACTCTACTTGGACTCATGCCTACTCAACTCGACCTTGATCTGAGTTGACCTGGCTTAGCCTAGGCCCTAATTAACTTGACTCAACCTTGGTTTAGGCTAACTTAGCTTAACTTGGGCTCAGACTGACTCATCTTAGCCTAGGCCTAGGTTGACTTGGCTTGGTCAGATTAACTCGACTTAACTTGGGCCCGGGTTGACTTAGCTTAACTTAAGTCTAGGTTGACTCGGCTCGACCTAGATCTGGATTTACTAGACTTGATATGGGTTCGTGCTGACTTAGCTCGACTTAGGCGTAGGCCGACTAAACTCAAATTGGTTCCAAGTCAAATCAACTCGACTTGGGTTAGCCCAACTCAACTTAACCTAAGTTATGTCTAACTCAGCTTGACTTGGGTTTGACTTGGCTTGGTCTTGATTGGTATGGGCTTGATTTGGGATCAAACTAAGACCGACCTGGGCCTAGCCCAACTCAGCTAAACGTGAGTTAGTCTGAGTCGAATGAATGTGGACCTATCTTGATGTTGGATAATAGTAGGGACATAACTCTTTCTATTTAAGAATATAACAATCCAAACACCACGATTCGATTGTGAATTGTTAGATCAAGTACTTAACACTAGGTCTAAAGTTATAATTGATAGTCAAGGCGTAACTCTTTTTACTTAAGAGCGTAACAACCCAAGCGTTACGATTCGATTATGACCTAGCCCATCTAACCTTTACCATGAGATAATTAATGCCACTTGCACCATAAGAAAAACGTCAAATACCGATGAAAAATTATTAACGAAATTTTATCCGTCCGTAAAATGTCATTATCGACAGAAAAATTTATAGTCAATTTATCGATGAATTTATCGTAGAATTTAATTTGTCGCTAATTATCAACGAATTTACCAACGGAAAAATCTACAACCGATTTATCCGTTGATAAATCTGTATATAAATTAATGAACAATTTACCGACGGACTTAATCAGCTGATAAATTCTCTGCCAAATTAGTGACAGATTTATTGTGTCATAATACTTAAAATGTTCAATATCATATCATATCATTTAAAATTACTCTTTCTAACATAAAATATATTCAATATCATATCATTTAAAATGCCACTAATTCTACGGTAGTATTATTCCATTATATGAAAAATAATTTTCTTAAACAAAAGCTACTTTTTAAGGTTTTTTTTAGGTTTAATATCATTTTCGATCCCAATATCTTTGGCAAAAATTCAAAATACTCCCTCAATTTATATTGGATTTAATATAGTCCCAATTTTGTTTAAATAACTCAATGTGGTCCTTTCTATTAGATTATCCTTGACATCACTAAGAGGGTGGTGAGTTGGCTGATATAGATGTACATGTGGAAGACGATTTCAAATAGTTGTGTAGTGACAAATGAGTTTGTGGCATGTTTGTCCCTTTTATGAAGGTAGTTAGGTCATTTTCTTCCTCTTTTCTTATTGTATTCTTATTCTCTTATTCTGGGTTTAGTTTTGTGCTTCATTTTTCATCATTGTCTCTTTACCAGCCCTTATCCTCATGCTCGGGGGTTGCAAAACAATGTAATTATTCTAATAAGTGAAGGAGTTTCTTGATTGCACCCATTTGTCATTGTGGATATTTTTCAGTATTGAGAACAACTATAAATGTTAAGTATGTTGGGAAAAAAATTTGAGATTGTCCTAACTACGAGGTTAGAGTTATGGAATTTTGTTTTGTTAATCCTAGATTTGTTTTGTGCAACTACTTTCGTTTTGTTTTATGGTCTTGTTAAAAACCAGAGTGGCACTAGAAAAGTGTAGGTGAAAGTTTTTCAAATGTTGCATTGAAAAGGTTAGTGACAAAAGAGATGCAATCGTCATGGGATAAAGGAAGAAAATGTATAATTTAGAGAAAATTGTAAAGGTGTCTAGAAAATGGGAGCAATTGTTGTTAGTCATGTTGTGTTTTTTTGTTGTAATTAACATTATTATGACATTAATGTTGTTCAAATTAACATTATAGATTGTGAAACATAGATCTGTTCGTGGTCATATTTTATTTATATTAAGTGTATTGAGTCATGTACCATTGTGTAATGTAATGTTCAATGAGTATATCTAATTCTTGACTGCAAGTAATGAATATAAGGTTATTGATAAATTTGTATAAATATATTATGAAAGGAACTTATATAAAAAGTAACCATGATAAAGAAGCGCACACTTAGATGTCGTTGAACTTCATGACATAATAATTATGAAATACATCTAGATTGATGGGATTTAGAGACATTAGGAGGGAGTTGTGGACATGATTTTCTAGTGTACTCAATCCTTTAACAAATGTCACACTTTTTGCATATACCATCTTTTCCTAATTAGGCATTATCCTTCTTTAATATTCATGGTTCTAACCTTCTATTTTTCTTTTTTTTTTGTTCTTCCATTCTTAATTGGTAAGACGACATCATATGTTACTTCATACATCATCTTCTTGAAATATTTAAGGATGAACTCGTCTCCATTCATATTCATAAACTTTATAAAACGTGAATTTTATAAAACGAACTATAAACTTTATAAAACGTAAACTTTATAAAACGAACTACAAATGAAAACAAGAAATACCAACTATCATCCATTTTTTCCAACTACTCTCATGTTTCCCAAGTGAAAAGTGTTATTCTTCTCTCATATATGACATAAAATTTAAGTATAGAGTTTTATAAATTTTTCACAAAACATTCCTCTACTAGAACAATTCCTTCCAATGAATTTGAGATAGGGATTTTTGTTGACAATTGTAGGGTGCAACTATTAATTTTGATGACAAAGGAAAGGAAAACAAAGATTAAGGAATGAATAAATATAGTTCCACACATTTAATCTGATCTCCCATAGATGACGCCTCCTCCGTCATTCCACCACCACACCTCCTTCGTCATCGATTATTTCTCCCTTGCAATCTCTTCATCTCTGTTGTCTCATTGTCACCACCATCCACAATATTGCCCCTTAATTAAGCTTTCATTCCTTAGTGATGATGAGACCTCCCCTCCCTCATTCTTCGGAAACTTAGAGCCTCTTTTGTGAATGGGTTTTCTACTAGGATCATTATTGGTTTTTCAATAAACAAGATAAGATATGTACATATTAGTCATTCATTTTTGAATTCTTAACGTCTTAACACTATTAATTGGGGGGTTAAAATATTAAAAAAATATAAGTATTGAACATAACAGAATTAATATAAGTAGTTTAGTATAATGTACTCTAGAAATAATATAAAATAATTCCTATTAACACATGTTGAGCTTTTTTATTGAATATAATACCCAGTTCATACACTATAGTAATTTTTATAACTAAAAAGTAATATTACTATCTATATCAATTTTTAATGAGATATCGATTTTGTCTACACATTTCTTATTTTTTGTTTTGTTTTTAATTATATTTTAAACTTAAAAAAAATATTCTATAACCTACAACCTAAAAATTAATAGAATTAAATAACTCATAATATAATATAAAAAGGGTAGACACAGAGGAAATAACATAGGTGTTTCCGCCATTAACATAAGAAGATCCCGCTGGTATGTTCAAAAGCTAGCTCTCACTGAAAGTGTGAAAATAATGAAAAGGAATTGACCAATACGAAAAACCCTGAAGAAAAGAGGAACCAAATAGCCTCAACGCAAGTCCACTATTAAACGAGGCTACGTGGCCCTTCATCCCAACTCTCTCTCCTTCCAAATTTTAAAAATATTCTCTCAGAGAAGCATAGGCACGTAACGGAAAACACACACAAAAAACAAACAACAAAAATAGCTTCCCTTCTTCTCATTCCTCTCTTCTTCTTCCTCCTTCCTCTGCTACTCCTCTTCCGTTCTTCCACTTCCACACCTTCACTCTCACTCCTTCCCTCTCCCGACCAACTAATGGACACCTTGATCGCACTCGTTAACCGAATTCAGCGCGCCTGTACGGTCCTTGGCGACCACGGCGCCGACGCCGCGTTGCCTACACTCTGGGAAGCCCTTCCCTCCGTCGCCGTCGTTGGCGGCCAGGTTCGATCTTCTCACTTCTTCCATTCCTTTCCTTTCAATCCATTTCGCTGTCTGCGCTACTGGTTTTTAGTGTTTTCACGTAATGCAGAGTTCTGGAAAGTCTTCGGTTCTGGAGAGCATTGTCGGCCGCGATTTTCTTCCGCGGGGATCAGGTTCTTTATTTTTGTAGCTTTAACTGTTCGTTCTTTGATTATTAATTTCTTTGTTTTTATTCGGATCTATGCTGTTTGGTTAGGAGAAGGAAATTCTTGGATCTTTTGAAAGAGAATTTTATCTGTCGTTTTCTCTTGAACCTTGCTTGTGTAATTTAAGTTTTACCTCATGTTTAGGGATTGTGACTCGGAGGCCTTTGGTGCTGCAGCTTCACAAAATAGAACAGGGGCTGCAGGACTATGCGGAGTTTCTGCACTTGCCTAAGAAACGCTTTACTGATTTCTGTACGTCTTCTTCCTTCTCATGCAAATGATATTTGATTTTTATTCCCCATTTCAAGATTCTGGAAATAAGAGTTCCCTTACACTACACAGTCCATTCTCTGCATGCATGTATGTCTTTCTTTCTTTTCAACATATGTAATTTAGAACGTAGTGAAGTGTTTCTAGCCTGCGTTATCTCTGAAATTTTTTTTCTTGCCGATCTTTGAGGTTTACTTTTTTTTTTTTTTTTGTTTTTTTTTTTTTTTTTTTTTTTTTTTTGCATTTCTTGCTAAATTTGTGTATCTCACAACTGCATGCTTATCTTAGTTTCTATTTGGCTTGCTACGTTAGCATTTCCTGGTCAAAGACTTAAAATCTCATCCGATGGTCTCTACAATCGTGATGACATGAATTATTATGTTTTTGACACTGTAGGATTTTTTACAAAGATTATCTGTGTGCCACTGATTGCATGCAATGCATGCTTCTTTGGTTGCCCAAATAATGATATTCGCTGCAAGTGTTATTTATTTTTGGTCATTGTTATGGAAGTTGACACTAGTGAAAATCTTTTAATATATGGTTTACATTAGTCAGAAGTAGATAAGCAATATGTTGTCATCTATTTATATACATATACATACATTATATATATATATATATATATATATATATATTATTTTTCTACCTTTTATTAGATAAACTATTTTCAATTTGATGTTCGGTACTTTTCATCTTCTGTAGCTATGGTTCGAAAAGAAATTGAAGATGAAACTGATAGACTGACCGAGAAATCAAAGAGGATATCTCCTGTTCCTATTCATCTAAGCATTTATTCCCCAAACGGTAAAGAATTTATATTTTACATTTTTTGGTGGGATAATGTATTCCACTATTCCTTGATTTTAAAATCCCCTCATGGTTCTGGGATATGGAAGGAAAAGGCTTTTGCTGTGGTCATAAAGCATAATTGATGTTTGCTGGAGAGAATATGTAATCAGTCCTTGTCACTTTTACACGTACCCTGAAAATCTTGATAGTTTTATGGCTTTTTATGCTATATTTTTAGATTTTAGTTACCTTGTAAAGTGACTTGCATTGCGTATCAATTACAGGCGATTCAGTGTTTTTCCTTTAGTACCGTATTTATAATTGAATTGCAATATAAGTTGTTCAAGAACTAATATCATTCTGATGGAAGAAGAAATTTATTATAACAATCAAGGAACCACCATTCTAATGTTATAAGGGAATTGTGAATGCTTGGCTGCTCTGCCTCTTCCTGCAGCGAGGTTGCTGTCTGTACGTGGATTGTTAATTTTGCTTTTTGTATTGTGACATTAAAGGTTTTATATTTTTTTGTTGGTAGTTGTCAATCTAACACTGATCGATCTGCCTGGTTTGACAAAGGTTGCCGTAGGTATGCTTTCTTTTCATTATTTTTTTTCTCAAATATACAAAGATTCTTATTATCATTTTCCTTTTTTCCAATAATAAGTTAAGGATCTTCCATTTTTTCCAGAGGGACAACCAGAAAGTATTGTTCAAGACATTGAAAGCATGATTCACTCATATGTTGACAAGGTAGTTGAATACGTACTTTTATAGCTATAGGAAAAACTACCTATTGGTCTTATCTCTTTATTTTTGTTATTTGGTTGCCTTAAAAGGTAGTTGCCTGTCCCACGTTGGATAAAAAGCCTATGGAAGATGATATATAATAAGTTCATTATCTTAATTTAAATTACTTCTCCATCACCAGTGATTAATGTACTGGCAATTGTTGGTCACATTAATTTTTTGGTCAAAAGTTTGTGAGCATTCTGAATTGTAAATGTGGTTGGGACTTGTTAATCTTTTCCAGTAGGACATTATACCCTTGAACGTGTGGCAAAACGATGATAATAATTTGAACTTGCACCTTCCAATTAATTCCTCATTTTACAGAATTTGACGTTTTCATGGATTTACTGTTGTTTCAGTTAAGGGCACTCTTTCAAAATCTATTAATCACTTATTTTTTGTGTTTTTGCAGCCCAATTGCTTGATTTTGGCCATTACACCTGCAAATCAAGATATAGCAACTTCAGACGCCATCAAGGTTTCCAGACAAGTTGACCCTGCTGGTATGCTTCATGCATTTTGTGCACCATTATGTTTCAACTATTCAAATTATATGCATTTAGTTTTTTATTATGCTATTATGGTGTTTTCTTGATACTGGGTTCAAAAAAATGTTCGTTTAGGGGAAAGAACGTTTGGTGTGTTAACAAAGCTTGATTTGATGGACAAAGGAACAAATGCTCTGGACGTAAGAATCTTGGTTTTCTAGTACTCTGTGTGTAAACTCTTAGATTGTATTGTTGGCCTGTGTTGAACCTAGTACCGATTTTACGTGAATGTTATTGACATGGATACAGAATAATTTTACAACTCGCCCTTAATGTTACCATTTTGAACATCCTGTAGGTCCTTGAGGGAAGATCTTATAGACTTCAAAACCCTTGGGTGGGAATTGTAAACCGTTCTCAGGCAGATATTAATAGGAATGTGGATATGATTACTGCTCGGCAGAGGGAACGAGAATTTTTCACTACCAGCCCTAATTACTCACACTTGGCCAGCCAAATGGGCTCCGAATATCTAGCAAGGATTCTCTCCAAGGTTTCTATTTACCTGACTCTCGTGCAGTTTTGAGTGTTGGGAGGACATGCTTTTTTGCTAATTTTTTTCTGCTGTCCACTTGGTTGGTTACTTATAGAACTGATTTGGTTTCAGCATCTAGAGTCTCTTATAAGAGTTCGGATTCCAAGAATTGCATCATTAATTAATAAAAACATTGATGAGCTCGAAGCAGAGATGACACGCCTTGGTAGACCAGTTGCTGTTGATGCTGGGGTGAGGAGTTTTTCTTTCTTCTGTCTACTACTGATATATAAAAGTTGAAGTAATTCCTCTAATTTTATCCCTCTAATTTTATCAGGCTCAGCTGTACACTATTCTAGAATTATGCCGCGATTTTGAACGAGTATTTAAGGAGCATTTGGATGGAGGGTAAGTTTTTTATTTTATTTTCTGTTCAATCTAGCAACCATATCAATTGAGCTGATTATTTAATCTTTATTAAGAAACCCTTGAAATCACAACTATATATTTTGTTTGTGTTTTTCTTTTCAATATTTAGGCGTGATTGTGTATTATTAGTAATTCAAATCAACCTTCTGATGAATTAGACCTTATTATATCAACGCCTTATTTTCCACCCAAAAAATTATTTTTTTTAACACGACAGGAAACAGTAACTAGATACTACAAGCACGAGGTGTGGACCGTAAGACGAATGGAGGACTTTGAGAAATTGCGGTAAATATAGTGTAATATAATAACTAAAGTCGTAATTTGGATAATTTTCTCACTAATCATTCATGTTCGTCAGCGTTAATCTGTTTGATTAACAGAGTGACGAGATTATCGGTGATAATCAAGCTCCTTCGCCGTTTGAGTGTTTAGGCATCTTATTCTATAATTTGGATATAACATTTCCGTGAAAGAAAAGCCTTGACCTTTTCTAGTTTCTTGTATTTCCCCTCGCAGGCGACCAGGTGGCGATAGAATTTATGTGGTTTTCGATCACCAGCTTCCTGCTGCATTGAGAAAACTTCCACTGGACCGTCATTTGTCGTTGCAAAATGTGAGAAAAGTGATTTCTGAGGCAGATGGGTACCAGCCTCATTTAATCGCTCCAGAGCAAGGTTACCGGCGCCTCTTGGAGAGCTCACTTCACTATTTCAAAGGTCCCGCGCAAGCTTCCGTCGATGCTGTAAGTGCTTTTGCTTTAAATAGTTTGATTCAGTTATATGCTTCGATTGGAAGTAATTTGCTTCATTATTGATATTTGTTTTATGTTTTCTTTGGGATCCTAATATACTTAGCTAGCTGCTGGTATTTCCTAGTTCTCATGCTATATGCTATATTTGTGGCAGGTTCATTTCGTACTGAAGGAACTAGTGAGAAAGTCAATTTCAGAAACACAGGTTTGAGTTGAATTTATTTATTTATTTTTGGTTGCTGATGGGGGGAATGAATTAATATGCTTTTATTTAACTATGACAATGATTGCAGGAATTGAAGCGGTTTCGAACTCTTCAAGCCGAAGTAGCAGCAGCAGCTAATGAGGCATTAGAGAGATTCCGTGAAGACGGTAGGAAGACAACGTTACGGCTGGTAGAAATGGAATCTTCCTACATCACCGTTGATTTCTTCCGTAAACTCCCTCAGGAAGTTGAGAATGGAAGTAATCCAGCTCCCTCCTCTGTAGAACCCTATGCTGAGGGACACTTCCAGAGAATTGGTTCAAATGTTTCATCGTATGTCGGGATGGTATCAGAAACGTTGAGGAATAGCATTCCAAAGGCCGTGGTTCATTGTCAAGTGAGGGAGGCTAAGCGATCTTTACTAGACCATTTTTACGCACAACTTGGCAGAAAGGAGGTATTTACTCATTCTTATCAATCATATCATATGCTACTGCCATATCAAACTGCACTCACATATCATCACATCCACGATTCATCTTCTTTTAGAGGATCACACATCTATGGATGATTGAACTTCTGCTAAATATTTAATACTTCACAAGATCAGCTAAATGTACTTGTCGGCTATCTTGAGATACAACGTGAAAACTGTCTTCTTTGATAATCAAAATGCAATAACTCAAGAGACGGAAATATTCTCGACTAATTGTTTTATTGTTTTTCTGTTTACTTTTCAGGAAAGGCAACTTGCAGTGTTGCTGGGTGAAGATTACGAGTTGACGGAAAGGAGACAGCAATGTGCCAAGAGGTTGGAGTTATACAGGTCAGCAAGGGACGAGATTGAAGCTGTTTGTTGGTCGGGATAAAATGAATTTTTAATGGTAAAAGATTAGAAGAATGAGATGAGTGATCAAGAATTCCATTTATTGATTTGTTTTTTTCTGCTTACGCTGATATCCGAGTCAGAGCTCCAGTGATGTGTACGACGGTAATATCTTACAATCATCGTTATCCATTAATTTAATTTTTGAATTGAAAAAATATGCTGAAATTTAATAAGCATATGCAAATTTAGTTAATACGTTGAAATGTATTAGTCAACTTGGTCTTTTATGATAGGGGTTAAATTGGTTAATAGTTGTCAAGGTTAAACATTAAATTAATTAAAAATGTAACAGTAAGAATTAAATTGTTTGACCATGCAATTTTTCAATCAAATCAGTTAACTTTTTGGATTAAAATTTCACTATTTAGGGCTAAAATGGCTGGTAATTATATTTAAGAATTAATGTAACATTTTTTAGTTCATTTTATTTTTATCAATATTATTAATTAATATGGAAGTAATTATGAATTTTCACTAAATTAGAGGAGTCGATAAAATTATTCCGTAACCATTGGATTAGGGTGAAATAGAGTATTTTCAATATATTTGCAAGTTCTGAAATTCTGAGAATGAGTATAACTAGTCTTTTGAATTTATTAACGTTTTCCTTTTTTTTTTTTTAAATTTTCAGCCAAGTTCAAATGCATGTTTTTTTCAGGAAATAAAATATGCATGATAGAAATAAAGTAGACTAGAGTTGTTAAATGGGCATGTCTTCGCCTCGGCCCAATTTTTTCACAACCCATATTCTTTTTATGATAAATTCTTCCTCCACCCCCATACCCTATTCCTGCATCTTATATAAAATTTTAATTTCATAACTGCCCTTATAGAAATTATCCAATATACAAAATTTTAATTTCACAACTGTCCTTATAGAAATTATCCAATATACAAAATTTTAATTTCACAACTGCCCTTATAAAAATTATCCAAATACCCTTCTTTTATTAAGCAACTCCTTCTCTTCCGTAGTTCTTCTCCGTTCTTCTCCGAACATCCTGTTCGTGAACCTGCGATTTTCTCTCAAATATATCTCCCATAGTATTATTTTTGAAGGTTTTGAGGGTGATTAAATGGTAGAAGAGACATTTCAACTGTTGTGTGCAGTGTTTATCGGTGATAAGGAGCAACGAGGAGGTAAAATTTTTTATTTTGGTGGATTTTTGAAGTTTCTGGTAGGGAACCCAGATGAGGCCATCCGGTTCTCATTTTTTGAAATTTAAGAACCGGACAGCCTGACGTCCAGTTCATAAATTGTTAACCGGATGGATTGGAGGGGGTGTCATCCGATTTGTAAGTTGTGAACCGGACGCCACCTCGTTCGATTGTGATAAGGTAAAAAATTGTAAACCGAATGAATGGTGGGTGGACCTCAGCCTGTTCACATTTTTTCAAATTTTTTAAAACTAACAAACTTTGTGCACTGTGACAGTTGAGAAACTTTGTGCACTGTGACACTTGAGGACCAGAGGTGTGACAGTTGAGGAGCACAGGAGTTGGTTAGCTGTCACCTATCACCACCCAATTAAAATTAATGTACTTGAAAGTAAAAAAAATAAATGAAGAGTCTCTTCTTTTACTTCTCTCTTCTCTCCTGCTGCATTTTCCCAATTCATTCATTGGTTCTGCTGCATTTTCAGGAAGAGTCTCTTATTATGTTTTTGGACTTTCACTCTTCCTGATTGAGTTCCATTTCAAATTCAATTAAAATAAAACTAAATTAATTTAATTAAGGCAGAGAAGACTCTTCTTTGGCTCTTCATTTGCCTTAATTAAATTAAGTTAATTTTATTTTAATTGAATTTGAAATGAAACTCAATCAGGATGAACGATCCAAAAAGACTCTTCCTGAAATGTAGGAGAGGAGACTCTTCTTTGATGCCTTAATTAAATTAATTTAGTTTTATTTTAATTGAATTTGAAATGAAATGGAATGAATTTTGTGAAATGCATGTAGGAGGGAGGAAAGACTCTTCATTTAAGTTAGGGTTGCAAATTGAAATGAGAAGTAAACACAACAAAAGAAGTGACTCTTTATTTATTTATTTACTTTGAAGTACATTAATTTTAATTGGGTGGTGATAGGTAACAGGTAACCAACTCCTGTCATAATGCACAAAGTTTGTTAGTTTAAAAAAAAATTGAAAAAATGTGAACCGGATGACACCTTTATCTGGTTTACAAATTTGCAAATGAAACCTCCCTCCAGTCCATCCGGTTAACAATTTATGAATTGGACGTCAGGCTGTCTGGTTCTCAAATTTCAAAAAATGAGAACCGGATGGCCTCATCCAGGTGCCCTACCAAAAACTTCAAAAATTCACCAAAATAAAAAATTTTATCTCCCCGTCGCTCCTTATTGCCGACAAACACTGCACAACGGTTGGAATGTCTCTCCTACCGTTCAATCACTCTCAAAACCTTCAAAAATAATACTGTGCAATATATATTTGAGAGAAAATCGCAGGTTTACGAATAGGGTGCTCGGAGAAGTATTACGGAGGAGGAGGGGTTGCTTAATAAAAAAAGGATATTTAGATAATTGCTACCAGTACAGGTGAAATTAAAATTTTGTATGGAGGTAGAAGAGGGTATGGGGGTGAGGAAGAATTTGTCTCTTTTTACAAGGCTCGGCTTGCTGGTGTAAGGGTTGGGCAGAATTGGTCTTGGTTATCGTTTAAAATTTTATATTAGAAAAAAATTTTTGAGTTACAGCATGACCAGCTAGTAAGTTTGAGTTAAGTTTTTAATGGAAAAGCAAATTTAATATGAGAAAATATTACTGAAACATTTAATAGTCTTAGTATTTCAATATATCTCCTTTTATTAAGCAATCCCTCCTCCTCCGTACTACTTCTCCGAGCACCCTGTGAACCTGCGATTTTCTCTCAAATATATCTTGCATAGTGTTATTTTTGAAGGTTTTGAGAGTGATTGAACGGTATGAGAGACATTCCAACCGTTGTGCAGTGTATCGGCGATAAGGAGCGACGGGGAGATAAAATTTTTGATTTTAGTGAATTTTTGAAGTTTTTGGTAGGGCATCCGGATGAGGCCATCCGGTTCTCATTTTTTGAAATTTGAGAACCGGACATCCTGAAGTCCGGTTCATAAATTGTTAACCAGATGGACTGGAGGGAGGTGTCATCCGGTTTGTAAGTTGTGAACGCCACCTCGTTCGGTTGTGATAAGGTGTAAAAATTGCAAACCAAATGCATGGTGGGTGGACCTCATCCGGTTTGCAAATTTGTGAATCGAATAAGGGTGCAAATTTGTGAACCGGATAAGAGTGTCATCCTGTTCACATTTTTCCAATTTTCTTTTTAAACTAACAAACTTTGTGCACTGTGACAGTTGAGGACCAGAGGTGTGACAGTTGAGGACCACAGGAGTTGGTTAGCTGTCACCTATCATCACCCAATTAAAATTAATGTACTTGAAAGTAAAAATTTCATTTCAAATTCAATTAAAATAAAATAAAATTAATTTAATTAAGGCAGAGAAGACTCTTCTTTGGCTCTTCATTTGCCTTAATTAAATTAAGTTAATTTTATTTTAATTGAATTTGAAATGAAACTCAATCAGGAAGAGTGAACGTCTAAAACAACATAATAAACGACATAATAAGAGACTCTTCCTAAAATGTAGGAGAGGAGACTCTTCTTTGATTATTCATTTGCCTTAATTAAATTAATTTACTTTTATTTTAATTGAATTTGAAATGAAACGGAATGAATTTTGAAGTACATTAATTTTAATTGGGTGGGGATGACACCCTTATCCGGTTTGCAAATTTAAACCGAATGAGGTCCACCCACCACCCAACCGGACGGGTGGCGTCCGGTTCTCAACTTACAAATCGGATGGCACCCCCTTCCAGTCCATCTGGTTAACAATTTATGAATTGGACGTCAGGTTGTCCGGTTCTCAAATTTCAAAAAATGAGAACCGGATGGCCTCATCCGGGTGCCCTACCAAAAACGTCAAAAATTCACTAAAATCAAAAATTTTATCTCCCCGTCGCTCCTTATCGCCGATACACTGCACAACGGTTGGAATGTCTCTTATACCGTTCAATCACTCTCAAAACCTTCAAAAATAACACTATGCAAGATATATTTGAGAGAAAATCGCAGGTTCACAGGGTGCTTGGAGAAATAGTACGGAGGAGGAGGGATTGCTTAATAAAAAAAAAGTATTTGGGTAATTTTTTCCAGGATAATTGTGAAATTAAAATTTTGTATGGGGTGCAGGAAGAAGGTATGGGGGTGAAGGAAGAATTTGTCTCTTTTTACAAGGCTCGACTTGCTGGTGTAAGGGTTGGGCAGAATTGGTCTTGGTTATCGTTTAAAATTTTATATTAAAAAGAAAGTTTGAGTTACAGCATGACCCAGCTAATAAGTTTGAGTTAAGTTTTTAATGGAAAAACAAATTCAATATGAGAAAATATTACTGAAACATTTAATAGTCTTAGTACAATATTTTTAGTTATATTTATTAAAAACATTGCTATAAATATATTTCATACGTTATAAAAATGTTTTAAAGTTAAATATTATTATATGTAATGTCAACATATTGCTATAATATTTTTTTACATAAATGTCACTACAAATGAAACTAACTTATTATATAATTTTATTTTCTTAAAAATATTAAAATTTACCATTTTTAAAAGTTTTAATATTGTTTATTTTAGCTATTAATAATATTCTTATCCCATTTATTATTTTCTTGTTAGATTGTTTTTTTCAAAACCATTTACTCTACTCAATTATAAAATTTGATTAAGCCCAGGAAAGTAAACGATTTATTCATTTCAAAACCATTTATTCTCGGAAATTTTAAATTCGTTTTTCTTCTCTCTAGAAACCACTCTTGAAAAATGAATTTTTAACCATTACTTTTATATACTTGTGTCAGAACTGCTTTTTAATAATAAAATATTAAACTAACCAAATTTTATAATAAAGTAATATATAGTTATACAATAATTAAATGGAATAACATAATAGATAAAAATAATATTTCTTATTAATTTTATTTCAACTTCCTTAATAATTGAGATAATTAAATATATATCTGATCTTTAATAATTATTAAATATATTAAAGAAAAAGATTAATATCAATATGCAATTAACCTATAATGAAATATTTTCTTTGTTATGTAAATTTAAAATCTTTAATAATTTTTATCATCTTAGTTTGAAGGGAGTTACTCGATATCTGTATTGGAGATAAAGAAATGAAGGGTATTCACTTTACAAGAAAGGGGGATGATGATAACAAGAAGAAATTTGTGTTGAAGCTATCAGAATCTACTTATTGTGGTTATTTCATTTTTTTGGAGTATCTTTTGTAAAGAGTAATTGTTTTCTTATTGTAAGATGTGATTCTTTCTTATAATCCATTGAAGTATTAAGCGTTTTGAAATAGATTGGGTAGCAGTATAACGAGTATAGATTTTAGTGGGAGAAAATTATCCCAGCTTAAAAGATAAATTTAAGGAATTGAAGTTTGATGTACATGCTTTAGAACTAGCTGATATGGAGATTGTTACAATATTGCGATTCATATTTTTGTAAAGCATCTTTTAGTTGATGTTCCTAATTATGTAATTGAGAAAGAATTCGATAATAATAAAAATGTAGAAAAAAATATTGTGAAAAATGATGATAATGTCCTGAACAAGATGATATGCAAAGAGATGATAATAATGAAGGAGATGAACATGATGTGCATGAAAATGGTATTCACAAATTTGACGAAGGTGATCATGGTGAATCAAATAATAATGATGGCGATACTAATATGCACGTAAATAAAAAGACAGTAACAGAAAACAACTATTAATCTAACCTTATACAAATAAAAGGATTAAAAATATAATTTCAATTTATAAAACAAAGAGTAAAATTCTTTCATTAAACTTAGTTACATATTGAAGTTTATTTTTATTTTTATTTATTTACTAAACGCACGAGACATAACAATTGCTATTACTTTAGAAACCACTCTTAGCCTTTACTCAACTTGCATCCATATGGAAAGGGAGCCTTCCATCTCCATTTATTGATTTTATTGGTTTTACAATAAAAAGTGATAGATAATTTTTAACCACAACTTTTTTATACTTACGTCACAACTACTTTTAATAATAATATATTAATTTCTAAAATTAAATTTTATAATAAAATAATATATATAGTTTTAGAATAATTAAAATGGAATAATATAATTGTAATTGAAAAAAATATAAAATATCGAATAAAAAATGAAAATATAGTTAGTTATTATTTATTAATTAAACTTCAGATTATTTTATAAACGAAAAAAATATTTATTTCTAAAATAGTATGTATTAACTGAGATGCAGTTAGAAGTAAGTTTTTTAATCATGGTTAATTTATTTAAGAAATAATATTTTTGTCAATATAATTAATAAGATTAGAAACTAACTTTTTAGTTCCTAATTACCATATAAATTAAGATTTAAAATTTTAGTTATCATTATATAATTTTAGATATTAAATTTTCAATATATCTAAGTTTTATAAAACTTTAGGACAGTTTTTTTAAATAAAAAAAGAGACTAATTTTTCAAATATAACTATATTATTTTAGACATTAAGTAATTAGTCTCAAATTGATAAAGGATCATAAACTATTTTTTTCCCCAAAAAATTATTATTAAAAACTTTATTTATTAAATATTAACATTAATAACACTAAACATAATCTTCTCCTATAAATTTGGCTAAACCCAAGTTACAATACAAAAAATAAATGTCTTCCATTTGTATTTTTTAACACCCAATAATAAATTAAATTGAAAAGAATACTTCAAGATTTATAATTTACTTCCAGGTATTATATTAACATAATTAAATTCAAATATACTTGAGGTGTATGATGCCCAATTAAATGAGTACAAAGTGAACTATATAACAGAAAAACCTTAAAGATTCAGACCAAGTGTACTATGTTAAATAGCATACTCTCCCAGTACTAACAAACCAGGAGTTGACATGCATTTAAACTGATTTCTCGAGTCCCTTTTATTCTTATGTTGTGATTTACTTCTGGGCTTCATTCTCTCTCTCCAATTGTATGAACTTGTAAAACAAACACTATCCTATTCCTCTATGTCTATGACTTGCTTGCTTTGTTAAGCTTTAATATGCCAATGACGAGCTCGATTAGAATGGTTGGATTAGTCTATTTTGTCACTTCTAAAAGTAACATAGATTAAGGGATGACATGAACTGAAAAAAAAAAACGTTAATTGTGAAAAAAAAAATATTAATGTCAATCGAAAAAAACTTAATAATTTTGACAAAAAAATATAACTTAACAAAAATTAAGTAAAAAAATTACCAATGTTAATATTTTTGAATTATCAATACTTATTTAATATTTTAAAATGATCTTTGGTATTTTATGGTAATTACTTTATCTAAATGAAAAAAAATCAAATTCAAAAAAATTTAAATTTAATGTATTCAAATGAGTTTGAAATTGAAATTTTTTATCCAAATAAAAAGGTTAAGATATAATTATAGGAAGTTCGTGGTAATTCTGGTTTGCCTAAGTTTTATAGTAGATCAGTATCTTTGGTTTTACCACAAGATTCCAAAACCAGCATTCCATCTTATGTCTTCTTCATGTAAAAATTTAAAATCCTAAATTGATTATACTTGCTTATTTTTTTCCTTTTTGCTAAAATCCTAAATTTAAAATATTGTGCTATATACCAGTAACTTGCTTTAGTTGTGTACTAAAGAGTTTAATTTTTTATGTTTTTAGTTTAGGTTAAGATGACAATTAGTATGTTGTAAATATTTTTTGAATTAAAAATATTTTTAATTCAAAAATATTATTTTTGATTTATATATTAAACCAAATGTTATATGTGTAATTTATTGAAAAGATATTGATTTTAAAAAAACTTAGTAATATTTTTTGAATGTTGTGTATATATATATATGTGTGTGTGTGTGTGTATTAATAATATTTTAATAATACTGACTTCTAATAATATTTTAACTATATTATTTTTATAGAAAAAATATTTTTAAAAATTTTAATAACAATTTTAAAATTATTTTTTTATTGAAAAAAATATTAAATATTTTTAGTAATACTTTCATAATATTATTTTTTTATTGAAAACATGATACTAAATTTGTTAACAATATTTTATAGTGTTGTCTTTTTATATAAGTATGACTAAAAACTTTTAATCACATTTTTGTAAATATTTTTAAGTATTTTAAAATATTTAAAGTCATTAATGATATAGAATATATATAACATTTTTTAAATATTTCTATCAGTATGTAAAAATTAAGTCATTAGTACTATAAAATATACCTAATATTTGATCAAATGTTGTTAAATTATTTTAATAATATTTCTTTTATGCATTGGTAACATTGAATTATCGAAGTTTCTTTTGTATTTTTAAATTTTATCTCGGAATATACTCTAAGAGCTCTGTTTAAAATGTTTAAAAAGCTAAAAAAACTTCAATAAGTTTAAAAGTATTATCTAAGTCATACTGCTAGTCTATAATATTTTTAACTTTGATGTAATTTATACTTTAAATAATTTTAAAAATTATAGAATATTGTCATAGAAATATTTCACATTTAAACATCAAAATAATATTATTAATGAATAAAAATGATTTTGTCGATGAAAACTAAACTCGTGTTTAGTAGAACGATTAATGGTATTTCGATAATTTTATGAAATTTAGATGGTGACAAAATCAAATTTATTGATGTTATAATTAATAATTTTTTCGGGTTGAAAAAGATACTGAACCCAACCTCTCCCATTTTTGTGATAAAATCTATAAATGAATTGTTTTTGCTAAGATATAAGGGTTACTATATTTAAACTGTGAAGCATGATACATATGGGTACTTCAATGCATTTCTTTTTACAATAAACATGCTTTTCAACTTTTTTTTTTTAAATCAAAATGCATGTTCGTTCATACCAGAATCTCGGTAATCACTTGTTTATTATTTTGAATTAATAGAAAAAGTTTCTACAAATTTTACAATAATACTTTGTTTAAAATTGAAATTCTTACTACTTTGATGACACTCAGAGTATTCTGGTAAATTTCGAGACCTGGTTCATACAATTATTTAAAATTTATATTTGAATATAGTGCTTAATAATCGAAGACATAATGCATGATAGAATGCTTGTGTTAAAAATCTATGTTCAAGTTTAAGTCTCACATTAAATAAAAATAAGAAAGTTAAGCAATATATAAGAAAGAAGACTCATAAACCTACTGTCTTAAGGTTTTGGGTTAAAGGTGGTCTCATTTCCTTGTATGTTGGGTCCATTTCTCCTTCTTGTGAGATATTCCCAGTTATGCCCCATCAGATTCTCCCAAAACCCACAACAAAAATGTAAAACCATAATTTAAAAACATATCTAAACTAAAAAACAATTTAAAACTAATTATAAAATCAAACGGTCTGTTACAAACAGACTACTAGACTTGGTAACTAACACCTTAAATTTATGGAACAAAAAAAAAAAAACTAAATATCAAATCCCTTGATTTTTGTTGTTTCTCTTGCACTTGTCCAATTCTGAATTTTCCCAAATTTGCATCATAAGAGACATTTTTTCAACATACATTCTGTTTTCTTGAAGATGTATAAATATTAGTTTATATCAATAAAAATATATCCTTACACCCAAATATATCTACAAAGTGGTATCAGAGCTCCTAGTTCTTAAGGGCTTGATAGTGTGAGAGATAAAAAAAAATACGAAAGATCAGTGAGACCCGAGTGACGAATATTAAGATATGGTCAGAAATTTCATGGCAGCTCCACCAGTCTTTTCAGGTGAAAACTTTGAGATATGGTCTGTCAAAATGAAATCTTCTCTAGAAGCAAGTGATTTGTGGGATGTTGTGATGTCTGAAATCCAGCCGCTACAAGAAGATCCGACTATAGCTCAAATCAGAAATTACAATGATGAAGCAATGAGAAGATTGAAGGCCAAGACCTGTATTTACTCTGTTGTTTCTGGTATTGTATTCACTAGAATTATGGCATGTGAAACATCTAAAGAAGCATGGGATACCCTCCACGAGGCTTTTCAAGGAAATGAAAGAACTCGACAGATGTAAGTTCTCAATCTCAGAAGAGAATTTGAGATGCTGAGGATGAAGGAAATCGAGACTATCAAAGAATATTTTGATAGACTCTTGATCGTGGTAAACAAAATTCGTTTACTACGTGAAGATTTGCCTGACAGAAGAATTGTAGAAAACGTGCTGGTAAGCCTCCCTGAGAGGTTTGAAGCAAAGATTTCTTCACTTGAAGATTCTAGAGATCTCACGAAAATCTCATTAATCGAGTTGATGAACTCTCTGCAAACCCAAGAGCATAGAAGAATGTTGAGACAAGAGCCGCCAAGTACTGAAGGAGCTTTTCTAGCAAAGTCGCAGCCGAGTTACAAAACAAAGAAGAAATGCTGAAAAAATGAGAAGAAAAGTAATGAGAATGACAATGACGAGAAGGAGAAGTACTCACTATGTCAATACTGCAAAAAAACTTCTCATCCATATTGGAGATGTTGGTGGAGACCCGATGTGGTGTGTAGATCCTGCAATCAAAAGGGTCATGTAGAGAAGGTATGCAAAAGAAAGCAACAAGAGGCACAAATTGCTCGAGAGACTGATGATGAGAAGGAGGAGCATCTTTTTGTGGCAACTTGCTTTGCTAGTAACATCGCTAGTGAAACATGGTTGATTGATAGTGGATGCACTCATCATATGACACATGATAAAGACATGTTTGTAAAGATGGATAAAACCCATTTTTCAAAAGTCAGAATTGGGAATGGAGACTATATTGAGGTCAAAGACATAGGTGATATTGCCATTGATTTTGGCTCAGGTAAAAGAATAATATCTTATGTTCTATATGTTTCTGAGATTGATAAAAATTTGTTAAGTGTCATACAACTTCTAGAGAAAGATTATGTTGTTGTCTTCAAAGATAAAACTTGTGAAGTCTTTGATTCAACTGACATTAAATTGATGTCAATAAAGATGAATGGCAAAAGTTTCTCGACAAACATACAAACCGACTTAGCCTATTCCTATGCGGCTAAAGTTGGAAATTGGGAGAAAGCAAAAGCAGTTGAGAAAGTAAAGAAGAAGAAGAGAATGAAAAAGCGTTTGGAGAGGAGGCCTCGACTTGATGAGAAAGGAGTCTCAACAGTGAATATTGAGGATCTAGATGATGATTGGTTACCCCCTCCACCAGAGAGTGCTGGTAATGCGCAAAGTTTGATTGATGAGGATTCAACTTTGAAAAAATTAAGATTAAAGAAGCAGGAACTTACCTCATTTACTGAAACAACAAAACAATTGTTAAAAGATGTTGAAGAGTCTTCCAAATTCGAAATTAATGATTCATTGCCGGTGGATGGTGTAGGTGAGAAAAGTCCAAATCATTCTGAAAGACCAAAGATTGCCACTTCTTTCAAGACAAGGATGGAAAAAAGAAGATTCGAATGTTTACGGATGACAAGTTTGAAAGGATTGTCAAAACATATGCAGATAAAATCAAGCGTGACCAGAAACGAATAGTTTTATCCTTTGATGGTTATAAAATAAGTTCATCCGAAACCCCTGCTAGGGTTGGGATGGAAGACGATGACATTATTGAAGTTCACGTGAAATCATGTTGATCAGGGGAAGTTGTTTCCTACTTTAGTAGTCTTTCGATTGATTAGATTACTTCATTAAAAACGTAATTTGCTCCTTTGCGTGAAAAAGAGTGAGACAAAATTGGAGTTTACTCAAAAGAAGCAAGGAGGAATGTTGAAAAAATGTCTCTAATGATGCAAATTTGGAAAAATTCAGAATTGGACAAGAGAAACAACTAAAATCAAAGGATTTGATATTTAGTTTTTTTTGTTCCATAAATTTAGAGTGTTAGTTACCAAGTCTAGTAGTATGTTTGTAATAAACCTTTTGATTTTATAATTGGTTTTAAATTATTTTTTTAATTTAGATATGTTTTTAAAAATATATCCTTGTACCCAAATATATCTACACTTTCTTTAGAATTTCAAAATGAAACTTTTGAATAATTCAGAAATAAAAGTTGGTAAAAATAAATAAATCATAAATTATGTTTTGTTACTTAAGTTGTTTAGGTAAGATAAATCGATTCTAAGATTTGAATAATTATGAATATAGAAGTTCAAATGATTGAAAAAGACTTGAATAATAATATGCATGTCGGGAACAGAGTGAGATTTGAAATATTATGAGAAATAATGGAGAAGACTCGAGATATCATGTATGGTAGAATTGTTATTAAAAGGCACTTAATTAAAGAAGTTTACTTCAAGTTATTTTGGGAAAACTCGAGAAAATTAGTTCTAAAAACTTGAATCAAGATATCGACTAAACAGTTATAAGAACACAAAGTCGTAGAGAAGATTACAAAGACATATTTTGAATGAGAAGAACCCAAAATATATGTCTAAGATGGTTAACAAACTATTAAATATAAATTGGATGTTATTTGAAATTTACAATTTTTAAAATTTTAAATTGTAGAATATGGTAATCACTTTGTAAGACATATGCTTTATATATATATATATATATGTATATATATATATATATATA